>Ga0209533_1004270_pt1 | contig 12442 bp, 8 predicted proteins | sample COG_04_FD_184748 | JGI IMG/M metagenome (GOLD analysis project Ga0209533, IMG submission 184748) | Pelagic Microbial community sample from North Sea - COGITO 998_met_04 (SPAdes) (version 2) | ecosystem: Environmental > Aquatic > Marine > Neritic zone/Coastal water | place: Helgoland, sampling... | reverse complement strand
AAGACGTCAAGCGGTCCAGCACCTCATAGCCAAACTTCGTTTCCACCATCTCGAGAAATTCTGTAAATACTAATCCCTTCATAGGCACATAGTTTTACTGTAGTTTTTACAGAAAGCAAATCAAACGACTAAAGTGCCGCACCGATGACTGTAATTATTACAGGACCCTTCGATCACTGAAAGGAGCATCCACATAAAATAGATGCAGATACCACTCAATACCATGCGGTTAAGATACCACCGAAAGAATTGGCACGGGGATTGTTTATGTATCTTGCATGCGACTCCAAAAAAACGCTCCAACTCAGGTCAGCTCCAAAGACCACACCGCACGCATCGGAATCATCGATGACGATCCAATCGCAGCTGGTTGCATGCGTGCACGCCTGCTACAGAAATTCTCTCCATGTTCGGTCACAGTCTACGACGAACCGGTCGTCACTCCCACGTTGGATGTCTATTTCGTCGACAACGACTTTAATGGCCAACGCATGGCCACCCAACTGCTGCGCGAAATACGGGAGCTAAACCCCAATGCACTCGTCGTCGCCATGTCATCGACACTCGAGCAGCCAACCTTGCTCGCACTGATGAACGGCGGCTGCAACGCGGTGTATGACAAGAACCAGCCACACGACTGCGATGCCGTGTTTGAGGTCATTGAGAATTATTTATCCGTGCTGCAGCGGTTACGCGCAGGCCACACACGCAACCCCTTCAGCGGCGTCGTGCTTTCACTACGCGAACTACTCCACGAGTGGAATAGCCGCTTGAGCAAAAACAGCCTGTAACCTGCAAACTTCACCGAATCATGAACTACAATACAGGATTCCAACTCGGCTACCCACTGGAGCGTCTCGATACCGTCGTTTCAGAAACATCCACACGCCGCTACCGGCTATGGCAAAGCGGCATGCGTCTCGCTGCTGGCATCGCACTCTTAGCCATGCTCCCAATGTTCGCCTGCATCTGGGTCGCCCACAAATGTAATGACCGTGGCCCGTTCTTCTTCAAGCAAAGTCGCCGTGGTTATCAAGGTAAACGCTTCGAGATCTATAAAATCCGCACCATGCGTGTCGGCTCCGAAAAGGCCACGGCCCTGGGCACTCAACTTTCCAGCCCTCAAGTCACTTCACTCGGACGCATTCTACGTAAGCTTAAAATCGATGAAGCCCCACAGCTGCTCAATATTTTGCGCGGCGACATGACTATTGTTGGTCCTCGCCCCATCCCACTGGCACTGGACGAAGAACTCTGCGCCAAGCTGTATGGCTTTGAGTCACGCTACTCCACCATGCCCGGCCTCACCAGTATCGGTCAGATCTGCATCGATGATAACGCACTGGGCGAGGAAATGCTACACGACTGGAAACTACGCTTTGAGGGTGAACTCCACTACATCCGCAACCAATCAATCAGCTACGACCTGCTCATGGTCAGCATGACCAGCTGCTACGTCATCAAAAAGCTCCTCAACCACTAAGCCCCCTCTAACTATGATCTACCGCACTCCACATTCCGCCAATAGTTCAACCGAAGTCACAGGCACTGCTCTGTCCAACGTCAACTACGATAGCGCCCCTGCTCGGATCATCGACTGGGCCAAAGCCAACGAACACCGCTACGTCTGTGTCTGCAACGTGCACTCGACGACGACCGCCCACTGGGACCTCTCCCTACGCCGCGCCCTCGACGAGTCCGACATGAACACCGCCGATGGCATGCCACTGGTTTGGATGCAACGCCGCCTCGGTCACACAGATGCCAGTCGCGTATATGGACCCACGCTCATGCTACACACACTTGAACAAGCATCGCGTGAAAAGCTACGCGTCGCCTTTTACGGCGGCCATCCAAATCGCATGACAACACTTCTCAAAATGGTGCGTGAACAGTATCCCCACATCGAAATCGTCGCCACCATCACACCCCCTTTCCGTCCGCTCACTGCAAGCGAAGACGACGCTTACACTGCCGAGCTCATAGCTGCGAAACCTCAGATCACTTGGGTCGGCATCGGTTGCCCCAAGCAAGAAATCTGGATGAATGCACACGCACATCGTATTCCAGGTGTCATGATCGGTGTCGGCGCTGCATTTGACTTTCACGCCAACGCAGTCGAGCAAGCACCCGAACGCCTACAGAAATTAGGCCTCGAATGGGCCTTCCGTCTCAGCCGCGAACCAAAGCGCTTACTGCGCCGCTACCTCACCACCAACCCAGTCTTTCTATTCAAAGCAGCCAAGCAACTCTTACAGGCTAAATACCAGAAACGTCAGTTCAGATCGCTACGCACTAATGATGCACAGCAAACCAGCGAATCACTCAACCACGGCAAACGCATCGCCATCTGCATCGCCTCTTATCAACGCCCCGTCCTGCTCTGTGATTTACTGAAAAGCATCAACGCCTGCCAACGTCCCGACGGCATTCAGGTCGAACTACGCATCATCGATAATGATGCCACCGGATCCGCACGGGCCGTCGTCGATGACTTTCGCCAAACAGCAAGCCATTTTGCTGCGATTCATTACGCCGTCGAATCACGCCAGAACATCGCCCACGCACGCAACAGTGCCATCGATATGGGACCTGCCGATGCCTACCTATTTGTTGATGACGACGAAACCGTGAGCAGCACCTGGTTGATCGAACTCATCCGCTGCGCCAACAATCATCAGGCCGATGCCGTCTTCGGCCCGGTGCTGGCAAAGCTCGGAGAGTTGAGTGGTGGTTGGCAAGAACAGGGCCGCTTCTTCGAAAAGTCAGTCGCTGCCACTGGCACTTCCATCAATTGGCAAGAAACACGCACCAGCAACACGCTCGTGCGTGGCAAATGGTTCAACCACATGAACTATCGTTTCGACAGCAAGCTCGGCCGTAGCGGTGGATCCGACAGCGATCTCTTCGCCCGCATCTCCGCTCAAGGCGCCAACTTCATCAGCTGCCGCGAAGCAGTGGTCGAAGAATACGTGCCGGCCAGTCGTGCCACACTCAGCTGGTTATGGAAACGTGCTTATCGCAACGGACTCATCTACGAACGTAACCTGCGCCAGACGGCACCAGTCAACCATCCACTCGCACGGGCATGTAAGCGCCTCGCGGCAACCGGACTACTCTGCCTACGCAGCACACCCGCACTGCTCAAAGGTCAGCCAGCTGCCTGCATCCGCGGTCTACTTAAATTGCCACTGATGCTCGGCGGCCTACACGCCACGCTCATCCCTTCGAGCACGACGCGTCACATCGCTTACCAAGGCAACACTCAGTCGGGTACCAAACGAGTCGCCTTTCTAACCAACATCGTAAGCCCTTACCGCAAGCCCGTCTTTCAAGCACTCGCTGAAACTCCAGGCATTGATCTACGTGTCTTCGCCGATGCTCAATCAGAGTTCGACCGCAACTGGAAAGTCGAACTCAGCGACCTACCGCTGGAGCAGACTCACTGCTACAGCTGGAAGCAAAAAGAAGTCACACCTGGACCGATCCCTTTCGAACAAACACTCACCAAGCACATGCCCTATGGCCTTCCCTATCAATTGAAGCGTTTCAAGCCGGAAGTCGTCATCAGCCTAGAACTCGGCCTCCGCAGCGCGCTTGCCGCCCTCTACTGCAAATGCACCGGCACAGAGTTCGTCATCTGGTGCTATCAATCTCGCGTCAGCGCCACTCAATCTTGGCTACGCAAAACATGGCGCAAGGCCTTACTCATCCAAGCCTCTAGTGTCGTCGGCATGGGCACTCAAGCACGCGAAGTCTTACTCGCGTGGGGCGTGCCGGCTGAAAAAATCATCGATGCACCCAATGCATCTGACCAAAGAAAATTCCTACAGACACTCAACCAAGACAAAGCAGAGCGCCACATCGAGGCCATCCGCGAAGTCTACGTCCCACAGCAAAAATTGGCACTGATCGTGGGTCGCTTGGTTCCGCTCAAAGGCATTGAACATATCCTCGAACAATGGAACGCCCTGCCTCAGGCAATCAAAGAACAATGGAAATTGGTCTTCGTCGGTAGTGGCCCTCTGGATACACTCATCCAGCAACAGGACTCACGTTTCATCGAACTCGCCGGCAACGTGCCTACCACGAGCATGCCTTATTGGTATGCGGCCTCCGACTTACACATCTTCCCTACCTGCGGCGACGTTTGGGGCCTGGTAGTCAACGAAGCCAGTATCTGTGGCACCCCAACGCTCTGCTCCGAGCATGCGGGTTGCTTCGATGATCTGATTCGTGATGGCGAAACCGGCTTTCAAATCAATTTCGCTGCCAGTCAAGAAGCCCCACAAAAACTGCAGTTAGTGCTACAACATGAAGACCTACCTCGCGTCGGTCGTGCCGCACAATCTGCAATCCGCTCCTACACACCGCAAAGTATGGCCAACAGTTTCCAACAGGCCATCACCGCGAGTGCTCACTGATAATACTCCAACTCCATCACGGCCATGAAGACGCTCCACTTCAAATTCAGCCGCAAGACAATCGCTCTCATCAGCTTATTGATTTGCTCCGCCCTAGAGGCAACCGAACCCTCCTCCTACGACTGGGCCTATCGTCTACGCGAAGAGGTTCAACAAGTCCCACACTACACTGAATCAAGTTCGCACAAAACGATTCAGTCCGATGTAGCACCAACACTTTCACAAGACGCATGGCCTTGGGGCACTCCCAAGAATTTGCTCAAGCCGGTCGAAAATGCCGGCAGAAACAGCACCTCAGCGACTCGCCGCACCAACGATCGACTCCGCAACAACAGAGGATCCAGCAACAGCGCGCCCAACACATCCTCCATCACCGTCAACATCAACAACGACGGTGAGGAGCAACTCCCAGAAAGCATCGCCACCGCCGACAGTCGCTCACGCTTAGAAGAACTCTACAGCGGTGACTTTGCACGCGAAGCCAGTCGTGAGCTCGAACAATTCGGCTACGACGTCTTCGAACCGGACGCTGCCGATGCCTTCTCCACTGGCCCGACGCCCGCTAGCTACATCATTGGCGCAGGCGACCAAATCCTAGTCACACTCAGTGGCACAGTGGATGCCTTCCATCAACTCACGGTCGATCAGGATGGACTCTTGAGCATTCCCGAATTTGGCACAGTTCAAGTCGCAGGAATCAGCTACGGCAAACTAAACCAGCACCTACTCGCCTTTCTTCAGCAACGCCGCCACGGCTTCGAACTCACCGTCAGCATCGGCAATCGTCGTGCGATTCAAGTCAACATAGTCGGCCGAGTCGCTAACCCAGGACGCATTCAAGTGCCTGCCTTATCCAATCTACTCATCGCGCTCAGTGCAGCGGGCGGCGTCAACAAAGACGGCACTCTGCGCAACATCGTCCTCACGCGTCCGAGTTCACAAGGCGATACCCAAATCGTGATCGACCTCTACGACTATCTGCGCGATCCGGGTAACGAGAAGCATTTCCCACAACTTCAAGAGCAAGACACACTCTACGTGCCAGCCATTGGCAGCACCGTCGGCATCGCTGGCTATGTGCAAGCCCCGGGCATCTACGAAATCAAGCAGAACGCATTCAGCGTCGGTGATGCACTCGAAATCGCCGGTGGCCTCACTGCATTTTCCTTCACCCCACTCGCTCAAATCGAACGCACCATCGACGGTCGTGGTCGCAAACGCTGCGACATTGAACTGAACGAAACCGGCTTATCCGCTCCGATGCTCAACGGCGAACTACTCATGATCGAAGCAGTCGATGATCAACGCCAATCCATCGTCCGTATCGAAGGAGAAGTCGCCCGCCCCGGCGACTACGAATACACTCCAGGCATGACGCTCAGCGAGCTGATCGAACGTGCTGACGGACTCACTGTCGATGCCTACATCAAACAAGCATTCATCTCTCGTCAAATCGGTGAACACAGCGCGATCGAAGAAGTGCCGGGCCGCACCGTCCACCATCAGTCCAAACGCGTCTTAGTCGCTCAACTGGATAAAGCACTGCTGCGCGTAACAGAGCATGACCTCGAACTCATGCCACTAGACCTCATCACCATTCGTTCACGCGATACGGCAATGACTCAGCCAGTCGTCGAAATCATCGGTTCCGTTCAACGCCCAGGCAAATATGAGCTCACCGCCTCGATGCGCGTCTCCGACATCATCGCCATTGCAGGCAACCTCACCCCTGAAGTGTATTACGACGAAGCCGAACTCATTCGCCGCCACTTCGATGCGCACGAGCTCAAGCTCGACGTCAAACGCTACCGCTTCAACCTACAAGAAGCACTGCACCCCGCACATCACTACGACAACACATTCAACCCCGTCCTCTCCAATGGCGATCAGCTCGTCATCCGCTCACTACAAAAAGCACAAGTGCGCGTCAAAGTCGGCGGCCGCGTTCGTTTCCCCGGCGAATACATCTTCCCTGACGGCGCACAAATCACTGACTTAATCACAGCTGCCGGCGGCATCCTTGAAGATGCCGATCTACGTGCGAGCATCTTTAGCAGAGAGTCCACCCGCAGGTTACAACAAAGCCGCCTCGATGATCTCGTCGAACGCACCCGACGCCTCGCCGAAAACTCACTCCAACGCATGGTGCAGACAGGCCAATCCAAGGAAGGGCTCGCTGCTAAAATCGCGCTGGAACAAACCGAAGACATGCTGGCACGCCTCGACACCAAAAGCACGAATGGTCGCATCGTCATTCCCTTCAACGAACCAAGCTTCCCGAGCAGCCCTTACAACCTACCTCTGCAAAGCGGCGATACATTATTGATCCCACGTAGTCATCCAACCGTCAGTGTCTCAGGCGATGTCTTTCGCCCCGTCACCTTCATCGTCGTCGATGGCATCACCGTCCAAAATGCACTGGAGAAAGCCGGCGGCCTCACCGAAATGGCCGACGAAGACCTGATCTATGTCATCCGTGCCAACGGCGAAATCGAACGTTCAAAGAAATCAAGAGGCTTCATCAAAAAGAAGACCGTGCTCTACGCCGGCGATGTGCTACTGGCCCCAACACAACCAATGAAACGCACACTCGGAGCACAGTTCTCCGACATCATGATGCTCACACGTCAACTCGCTGAAATCGCCGTCATCACCACCAACGGCAACAAAGAATTCGATGTATCACTCGTCAGCCCATTTACCCCCAACACACCGGGAGTCGATGCCGCCATCCTACTAGACAAATAAACCAAGGATCTACGATGACTCAGACAGATACCAATTCAGCCCCACGCATCGCCTGGCAGGAACCGCTGCTGGACATCCTCGAAGCAATCATCCACCGCAAGTGGACCGTCATCATCATCATGGTCGTCGGCAGCATCGCCGGCATCCTACGCCTCGCAAGTATGCCCGATGTTTACTCCGCCAGTGCCGTGGCAGTGCTACTCCCCCGCGAAAAAGCAATCATGGATGCATCCATCGACACCAGCTCGATCGAAACCAGCGATGACCGCGCGAGCCGTAGTAGCGCGGGCAACTTAATGCTGCCCCCAAACCCTGCACTCTACACCACCATCATTCATTCACGCGCCGTGTTGGAAGAAATCGCACGACGATTCAGCGACCAGCTCTCCAGCGCCAATGCGATCTCTAACAATGATCGCTCCGAAGAAGTGATCGATCAGTTGCGCCGTATGATTCGCACCACGACCACCGAAGAAGGCATCATCACAGTCCACGTCGACAGTCACTCACCACAGCTCTCAGCCGACATCGCCAATGCGCTCTTTGAGCAATGCGAAATCGCCAGTAAATCGATCGAGCGCAAGTTACTGATTCATCAAGCAGGCCACCTAGATAAAGCGCTACTGATTGCCGAAAAGCGACTCACTGAAACCGAAGAAAAGATGAGTGCCTTCACCTCGGACATGGGCCTCGTCAACACTGACCTACAAGCCAGCAACCAACTACGCGGCCTGCGCGAGCTACAAACCGAACGCGATGCACTCGAAGCCGACCTTGATGCACTACGCCTGAGCTACACAGACTCCGCACCGGAGGTCACCGCAGTCAAAGCCCGCATCGCCACCATCGAACGTCAAAGCACCCTCTCTCAGCAGAACGTCGTCGGTTCGGTCGGCACCGCGGACTTTGGCCGAGTCAGCATTGCTTATAAAAGCCTGGAGCAAAAGGTGCGCTTCGAGCGCGACATGGCATCCACACTCTCCACCAAATCAGACATCTACCGCCTACGCGCCGAACAACCGATCGGGAACCTCGCCATTATCCGCCCAGCCAACACACCGACACGCCCAGCCGGCCCCTCAAAGAAACGCGAACTGGGACTCGCACTGGGACTCTCAATGATCTTCTCCATCGGCTACTGCCTACTCTGCCAACAATGGCAGAGCATGCGTCAGGATCACGGCATGGCCGCTCGCACGGACGATTTGATTGATCAAGTCCTCCCAAACTTCAAATGCTTCAAGCACTAAACCAAGATGAATAAAACCATCTCCAACAGCTATATCGCAGGCGAACCCGAAGCCATTCGTAGTGGATATACGAATACACTACGCCAGCACCCACTACGCCACGTAATGACGATCACCGTGCTACTTTGGATCACCTACGCTGCTACCAACTTCCGCTCACCACTCAGCCCCATCATCGTATCTGATAATAATGCCAGTGCACTGGTGCGCCAGCTCATCTTTGGAGGCGCAGGGGCATCAGCAATCGGCCTGCTCTTCCTGACACGTAACATCGGTGCCGTCATTGCATTGAACCTACCACTCTGCGCACTCGCTGGATTCGTGGCACTCTCGACACTGTGGTCACCAGAGCCAGCACTCTCAGCCAAACGCGCCATCCTCTATGTGTTCTGCTTCACTGCGCTCGTCACGATCGTCCACTCGAGCCAGCAACCCGTGCGTAAGATGCTACAAACCATCGTCTACGCAACGGCAGTCATCGCAGGCATTTCACTCCTGATGTATTTTGCACTGCCTAAAATCTACTCGGTGAATCCCGCGCGCCCCGGCCTATCTGGAGTCGCAGTGCACCCCAATACACTCGCTCCATTCCTCTCGATCGGGCTCATGCTCGCACTCGGCATGTCTGCCCAAAACAGTCGCGAATGGTTCATGCTACGCGCATCACAAGCGGCCCTGGCATTCGGCTTACTACTCACCTTCTCAGTCACCACATGGCTCGCCACTGCACTAGGACTTAGCATTTACACATTCCTCAGCGCCAGCACATACCGCCGCGGCATCATTCAACTACTCATCGTGGGCACACTATTGTTAGGCACAGTCATCGGCTGGAAAAATGTGCAAGCCACTGCCTTCGAAACCACTGGGCGCGATGCGTCACTTTCCGGCCGCGACGCACTGTGGAGCATCGTATTCAACGAAGGCAAACAACATCCCGTATTTGGCAAAGGCTATGGCGCCTTCTGGACCGAAGGCAAAGGCCGCGAACTCGTCCAAACATGGAATCCGCGCCAAAGTCATAATGCTTACCTCGACGTATGGCTGGATCTAGGAATCCTCGGACTCATCGGAGTCGGCCTCTGCTTTCACGGTGCACTGTTCACACATTGGGGACGCGTTCGTGGCGAGAGCGGTAGCCCTCGCCGTCGCGCCATGGCGGCTCTCTACGCAGCCACCTTTAGCTACATGCTCAGCTATGCATTCGCGCAAAGCTTCTTCCTGCGCTTCGACAGCTTCCCCTTCCTCGTGCTCACATGGAGCACCCTACTCATCACCAACCGTGATCATAACGGCATCAACCAGGAGTTCCCCCAAATATCATGAAAATCGCACTCTTCCATAATAGCTATCAAACCCGTGGCGGCGAAGATAGCGTATTCGAAATCGAAGCCACAGCCTTACGCGACTATGGCCATGAAGTCGTCACCTACCATGTCAACAATGCGAGTGTGCTCGCTGGTGGCAACATCACCGCTAAAATCAAAACGGCATGGCAAGCGCCACACAACAAGGCCTCACAACATGCCATCACTGAATTTCTAAAGCAGGAACGCCCCGACATCAGCCACGTGCATAACTGGTTTCCACTGCTCAGCCCATCGATCTATACCGCCCATCAAGCTGCCGATGTCGGCGTCGTGCAAACACTCCACAACTACCGCCTCGGCTGTGCCGCTGCCACCTTCCGCCGTAACGGCACAGACTGCACCCAATGTCTCACAGGCAGCAACTGCAATGCAGTCAAAAATCGCTGCTACAACAACAGCCTGGCAGGTAGTATTGCATGGAAACGCATCATGGATCGCAACTGGAACAACGGCACGTTCACTAAAGGTGTCGACCATTACATCTGTCCCAGTCGCGAGATCTATGAGCGCCACCGCCAACTCGGCCTACCGGAAGAGCGTATGTCGATCGTGCCCAATGCCTGCCCCGATGCACGCGCACTCGACGTCAGTCCACAGCATCATAATAAACTGCAAGTCTGCTTCGTTGGTCGCCTTGTCCCCGAAAAAGGCGCGCATGTATTAATCCAAGCATGGCTCCAACTCGACACACTCACACGTGCGCAATGCCAACTCAATATCATCGGTGAAGGCCCAGAAGCACAACGCCTACAAGCAATGGCTCAAGAAGACCCGAGCATTGTATTTCAGGGCGTATTGACGCATCGCAACACACTCAAAAAACTCTGCGCCTCGCACTTACTCATCTGCCCTTCGTTGTGGGCCGAGCCCTTCGGCCTGACTGTCATCGAAGCGATGAGCGCGGGCATTGCAGTCATTGCGTCCGAGCTCGGCGGACCTGCCGAAATAGTCATTCCGAATCAAACAGGCCGTTTGTTCCCTGCCGATAATCACACCGCCCTCCACGCGATGATGCAAGCAATGCTAAATGCCCCTCAAGAGCTCAAGCACATGGGACAGGCGGGGCGGCAACGTTACCTCAACGACTACACGCAAGCAGCCCACGCGACCGAGCTCACGAACTGCTTCCACAGTGTGATCGAAACCCGCCTATCACAGGCTTCAAGAACTCAACCACATTCCCCAGTCTGGTCGCCGCTACCTCAACTGCTAAACGCCAACGGCCTCAACGGCCAAACGAGCGAACTGCGTTGAGAGTCTAATCAAAAAACACATGGCTCATGCTTAAACTCCCACAGATCCTACAGAATCGGGATAAATTCTACGGTTTAGCCGATAGCGCAGTGCTCTCGCTGTTTCGTTTTGGATCCAGTCTTGCGATCGCTAGGCTAGGCGGCAGCGAACTCTTCGCCACTTACATACTACTGATGACCACTAGTGTCATCTTTCAACTACTTCCCAGCACATGCTTCCTAATTCCATTACTCAACCGGGGCACAGGAGCCGCTCCGGCACAGTATGGGGAACTATGCCAATGGGCCCAACGCGGCGTAGAGCGCGCCGCGTTGGTGTTCTTTTTACTCGGGTTCGCCCTCTTGTTCTGTGTGCCCAACTGCCCGATCCCCATCACCATGGGACTCGGTTTTCTAGCAGCGACATGCGCCCAACTCTGGCAGCAGAGTATGCGTAGTCGGCTGCAAATGGAGTTCAAACAAGGGCATGCGCTATACGCCGACGTAGTCGCCTGTAGCATACATCTCCTCGTTTCGGGATACCTGTGGCTACAAGGCGTCTCCTTATTGACCGCCTTCTGGTGGGGAGCCACCGCTGCCGCAATCAGCAGCAGTCTTTTAATGAAAGTCCATGCGCGCAAACTGGAGCTTGGCCGCGACGAACACAGCGAAACACGCATCCACACCGCACGCCAACAAGGTCGAGCGATGCTTCGCGGATCGCTCGCCAACAGCGCCTGCTCACGCTTGCAGCCCTACTTACTCGGAGCCATTGCGAGCACCGAAATCTTGGCATTCTACGGAGTGCTTTGGACACTCATTGGCCCGGTGCGCCTGCTATCCATGGCCTTGACCAACTTACTTCGTCCACGCTTAGCACTTTTTCAGAATCAAGCGCGCCCCGCGGATTTCGTCCGCATGTATCGCAGCGCGCTCAGTATACTAAGTGTAACAGGCATACTCGCGAGCGCCGCAGCGCTATGGCTAGGTCAGCCAAGCATTGCACTGCTCTTCGGCAGCGAACTCGCACCCGCCAGTCAATGGCTCAGCCTCGCACTCATCTATGCAACCCTCGATGCCATCACCACTTGCCAAATGATCGCCGTGCAAATCAAACGCGAAGACGGCGCAGCCCTCACCGCACGCCTGCGTATCCACTCCGCAATCATATCAATCCTACTAGTCATCCCAGCAACCCTTTGCTTCGGGCTCACAGGCACCCTCGGTAGTTTGCTGATCGCCGAGATCTACTACGCCATCGCTTGTCAGTATAAGGTCGCGCAGGTGCGCCGACCGCAGGGGCTTAGCTCGCGGAAAGGAAACAGGGACCATGTCAGAATACTACGGACTTAACAAAGTAGAATCGGCTTCAGATAAATGACCACAAAGGTAATGACATGACCCCATTTTCAGCCCCA
>Ga0209533_1004266_pt1 | contig 12456 bp, 10 predicted proteins | sample COG_04_FD_184748 | JGI IMG/M metagenome (GOLD analysis project Ga0209533, IMG submission 184748) | Pelagic Microbial community sample from North Sea - COGITO 998_met_04 (SPAdes) (version 2) | ecosystem: Environmental > Aquatic > Marine > Neritic zone/Coastal water | place: Helgoland, sampling... | reverse complement strand
ATGAAAACTCCCAAATAGAAATATATCAAGGGTTAAAAAATAATAGTTCAGACCCTGTTTTAGATGCAACTTGTAAAATCACTAAAACACATATCATAAACGTACAGACAAACGGAACCATTAAAGTCACTCAACAAAATTGATGAAAAAAACATAAAAAAAAACCTATCTACAAAAAAATCATGAAAACACCTAAAATCTACATCACAATATTTAGCCTATTATTAACCCTAGCGATCTATGGACAACAAAAAAAAATAGCCGTACTTACGTTTTATGCTGATAAAAATATAGACCTGTCGGCAATAAGCCCTACAGCAGACTTGGTACTTAAAAACACAGCACTCGCTCAAGATCCTACGTTTATACTAACTCCTGTGTTAGAAAAATTTCATAAAGCATTTTTTACCCAGTACTTAAAAAATTTACCTTTTGAAGTCATAGAAGAAAAAGTAGTCCACGAAAACCAAAAATATAGAGACTATGGTCCAATTTCTAAAAAAGGTATAGCCTATGAAGCCGCCCAATACAGCGTTGTAGAAGGCTACCAGGTTATAAGACCTTCTAGAACCAAGGCCACAGAAACAATAGGCCTCGCAAAAGAATTAGGCGTAGATGGAATAATGTTTGTAAGACTCACATTCGACTTTAACAAAACAGGCGTTGGAAAATTCGGATATGTGAGTATTCGTGCGAAATTAAGTATCGATTTATATGACAAAAATGGACGGTCAATATTTCAATTTCATGAACTGGCAGGCTCCAAAAAGAAAGCAGTAATGGTTGGCGGTGTGCCTATTATGTCTCCAAAAAAGATATTGCCAATGTGTGAGAGCGCTGTAGATCAGTTAATGAAAGATTTAGATAAAAAAGTAAAAAGAATCGCAAAAAAAACAATTAAAAAATTAAAATAGAAATTTCAAATTTTGTAATAAATACATCCTACAAAATCACTAAAATTTCCATCATAAACGTACAGCAAACGGAACCATTAAAGTCATTCACCCAAATTGATGAAAAAACAACCTAATTAGTAGTATTTTTATCCCCAAACTACAACTCCCTTGTCAGCGATTTGACAATCTTATTATCTGCTAAAAACGCTTTTAAAATTACTTTTAGGGCGGTGTAGGTTGGTACGGCCAAAATCATTCCGGTGATGCCAAATAAGATGCCTCCGATGATGATGACTAGAAAAATTTCAAGCGGGTGTGATTTCACACTTTTTGAGAAAATGATGGGTTGACTCACAAAATTATCAATGAGCTGTGCAAAGACATAGCCTATAAATACATAGGAAGTCTTTGGAAGAATTTCACTTTGAAAGTCCAATCCGAGGTTACTGCTCATCGTTAAAAACAACACTAAAAAACAACCGATCATGGGCCCTACATAGGGAATCAAATTCAGCAGGGCGCAGAGAAACGCAATGACAATACTGTTTTCTACTCCAAAAATCATCAAAATAATTGTATAGAGGATAAACAAAATACTAATTTGAAATACCAACCCAATAAAATACCGTGATAACAACTGCTTAATCGTTTCTAAGGCAGTTCTTAATTTGGTTTCATTTTTTTTGTTGGTGAACACATAGATGGCGTTTTCCATGATTTGGGTATCTTTCATCAAGAAAAATGTAATAAATAGCACTGAAAATAATCCAATACTTAAGGTACCAATGGTGCCAACAATTTCGTTCAAAAAGTTTGGAATAACATTGATGTTTTCAAAAAAGTCATAGTGTTTGATTTCATCGAGCACGTTGATGCCATGCCCTAAAAAGAAAGCATTGATTTGATTTATTAAATTTTGAACTGTTTCCTGAAGCGTCTCGATATTTAATAGCGAGAGATTTTCACCTTGCTTCTTAATCAATGGAATAAAAAGACTGATGAGTCCCATAAATATTAATAGAAAAAGGGCCATGGTGGTGACCACCGCTAAGCCATTTGGGAATTTAAATTTACGTTTCAAAAACAAGTTTATAGGGCGTCCAATGAGGGCTATCACAGAAGCGATCGCGATGTAGACGAGTACCGACTGAATTTTGTACAAAAAAAATAGCAACAAAAACCCTCCAATAAGGATGCCGATGGTTTTTAAAATACTTTTGATTAAAGAATTTGAGTTCATCAATTTTTAAATTTGGTATAAATGTAATAAAAATTTAAAAACTAACGACAAATAGATTGTTTGTGTCAGTGAAAATATTAGAATATAAATGACAGTAGTTTAGGGTATTTTATAATTGTTAATTTTTTATTATTTTTACAGTTGTTAATTAACCAACGATCTCTATTATGCGGAATTTTTATATAGTAAGTATCCTTTTACCATTGCTTTCATTTTCTCAAATTGACCATTGGGAAAGCGTTGTGCTGCCTGGAGACAACTGGGATTACCTTGTGCCAACGTCTCAACCTGACACGAATTGGAATCAGTCAGGGTTTGATTCTACAAGTTGGAGTACAGGCCCTTCAGGCTTTGGTTATGGAGATGACGATGATACAACGGCTATATTACCTACTATTTCTGTATATATCCGTAAAACTTTTGAGATTACAGACGTTACGGCGTTGGGATTCTTGGTGTTAGATATCGATTATGATGATGGCTTTGTGGCTTATTTGAATGGAAATGAAATTGCAAGAAATCTGGTTTCAGGGGATGTTCCAGCTTTTAATCAGGCAAGTGAGGGTTTGCACGAGGCATCACTCCCTAATGGCTATGCTCCAGATCGTTTTGAGATTGATCTCACATATTTGACCACAGGCACAAACACCATTGCTGTGCAAGTGCATAACGAATCAATAGAGTCATCCGATATGAGCGCACTTCCAGTACTGTCTTTAGGGATTAATACCACGGATACGTATTACAGATCACCCCCATCTTGGTTTGTAGAACCTGTTGTTCCAATGGATGTGAATTTTGAGTCGTCTAATTTACCAATCGTTGTGATTGTGACCGATCAAGGCCAAACAATCCCAGACGAACCTAAGATTGATGCGACCATGAAAATTATTTATAAAGGGGAAGGGGAGCGAAATTATCTAACCGATGCGAGTGACGCTTCTAATCTTGATTTTGATAATGCTATTAAAATTGAATATCGCGGATCTTCTTCTGCGCTTTTAGATAAAAAACAATATTCTTTAACGACCTATGATGCAGAAGGCGAAAAAGATAATGTTAAGCTTCTTGATATGCCTAAAGAAAACGATTGGATATTGAATGGACTTGCATATGACCCCTCTTTTATAAGAGATTATATGAGTTATAAATTATCAAATTTTACAGGGAACTATGCGTCCAGAGGTCGCTATTGTGAAGTGGTGTTAAATGGCGAATTTCAAGGTCTTTATGTATTACAAGAAAAACTAAAGGCAGATGATAACCGAATTAATATTAATAAAATCAAAGAATCACATACGACCCTTCCTAAACTCACAGGCGGCTATATCACTAAAACCGACAAAGTAGAAGGGGAAGAAGTAGCCGCTTGGTCCATGGGTAATTATCGTGGGTATCAAAGTAACTTTGTGCATGATGTTCCCAAAATGTCCGAAGTTCAGCCTGAACAACATGCGTATATTAAAGGGGAATTTGAAGCACTTGCAACGCAAGTCTCAGCACCAAGTAACAGCGCAATAACAGATGGCTACCCGTCAATCATTGACATCCCTTCTTTTGTGGATTTTATGCTACTCAACGAATTGGCTTCCAATGTAGATGCGTATGAGTTTAGCACCTTTTTTCATAAAGATCGAAATGATAAATTAAGAGCAGGCCCTATTTGGGATTTTAATTTGACCTTTGGTAATGATTTATTTTTTTGGGAATTTGACAGAAGTAAAACCGATATTTGGCAATTTAATGACGGCGGAAATGACGGGCCTAAGTTCTGGAAAGACCTTTTTGACGATGCAGTCTTTAAGTGCTACTTGACCAAGCGATGGCAAGCGCTAATCGCCACAGGAATGCCTTTGAATGCAACAGAAATTTCTGCATTTATTGATACCACCACCACGCTCATTTCAGAAGCAGCCGTACGTCAAGAAACTGCCTCAGGGACTACTGGTCAATTCGAACAGCAAATAATTGACATAAAAAACTTTATTGATGCGCGCATCACTTGGATTTCAGAGCAGCTCACAGACACAAGTTTGTGTGCGACTGTCACAACACCGCCCTTGATGATTTCTAAAATCAATTATAATCCTTCAGTGGATATAGGTTTGGAGTCCGATGATTTTGAGTTTATTGAACTAACAAATAACAGTACAACGCCGATTGATTTAACAGGTATTTATTTTGGGGGCTTAGGATTTGTATACCAATTTGAGGATGGTGCTACATTATCAGGAGAGACCGCTATCTTTTTGTCAAACGATAACGACTCTTTTAATGCGCGCTATGGTGTTGACTCTTTTGGGGAGTTTTCTAGAAATTTATCCAATAGTAGCCAAACTTTAATGCTAAGAGATGCCTACGGGAATGTTATCGATGAAGTGACTTATAGCGATGATGCCCCATGGCCAGAAACCGCAGACGGAGATGGTTTTTTCCTTAAACTTGTGAGTTTGGATTCAGACAATAGTTTGGCAGCGAGTTGGGTAGCGCAAGAAGATATTGCAGATAATTTAGCAGTAAACTCCATTCAATCTAAAACTTTTGTGAGCCTCTCTCCAAATCCAGTATCGGATATATTAAAATTAAAAATTGCTAAAGGAAACATTTCAAATATCAAAATTTGGAGTGTTAATGGTCAATTATACGACTCTTATACTTTAAATAACCAACAGTTTGAAATTGATTTAAGTAACTATGAAACCGGACTTTATATTTTACAAATTCAAACAAATAACGAATTAGTGTATAAGAAAATAATTAAAAACTAAATAATTATTTAATTTGATATCTAAGTCCTAAAAACCCATTAATGCCTTGGTTGGAGTAATACACATAACTCGGGTCAAATGTTAGTGCTTTCGGATTATTTGGGGTGGCAATTACTTGGCCATTGGCACCAAATTCTACGCCTTTATCAAAGGGATCAAAAGCGCGTGCGATACTATTCGAAGGGGGCTTAAAATTGAATATGTTTTTGATGCCAGCATACAACTCAAATTCCTTGTAACTATAGGTTGACTGTATGTTCATTATATTGATGACCGGACTGTGGGAATCTCTAGTGTCTAGAGCACCAAGCAAGGGAAGTTTCATAGGACCAATGGCCGTTCCAGAGAGATCAAATATAATTTTTGGATTATAGATCGTGTAGCTTATTCTGTAATTTCCTGAAAATTTTTCGGTTAAAAAAGGGTATTCTGTTTCGTTATTTTTAATAATTTTTGAATCTATAAATGTAGCACCTAAGTTTACTTTGAGTCCATTTGCTGACAAGCTATTGATGTTTAAGGTGACGCCTTGTGTCACCGATTTGCCGTCCAAGTTGCTATAAATAATCTGGTTTGGATTGGTTTCATAATCGGGAAGAATTCTATTTGAAAATACCGTTTTGAATACACTGAGGTCCAAATCAAAAATAGTTCCATATTTAGAATACAATTTTTGATTCCAGTTTACATTTATATTCCATGATTTTTCAGGGAGAATAGCTTCAGTAAACACAACCTCTCTAGCGCCAGTAAGCGCCGCATGGTCTTCTGTAAATACATTGACGACTCTGTATCCTGTTCCAAACCCAAGTCGCATAATTGCGCTTTCGTCTTTACTAGCCCATTTATAGTTTAGCCGTGGCGTCCAGATATCACCATAAATAGAATTTTTATCATATCGAATTCCAGAGAGTAGAGTTTGGGAATCATTAAGTTTCCATTCGTCTTGTACAAATAGTCCCGGTAAATAGGTTACATCTTTGGTGGCAGTAGCGGGTGTATTGTCGTCATAACTCGTATATCTATACGTAGCACCAAGCAATAGGTTATGGTTTTTTAGTGTTTTAGAATACACACCTTGCAAAAAACCAATGGTTTGTAACGCATTATAAGATGTGGTTCCATACACTGAGTTTTGGTCGTGATTATTTAGACTGTATTGTAAAAATATATTTTCTGAGACGTCATATTTTCCAAATACTTCAATTCTACTGGTATAAATACTTTCACCATAAACTTGATCGCCGCCTCTATAATCTGAATTCCAGTTCATCTCGCCACCCCAGCGATCTTCATAAAAATAGCGAAAAGCCACACTGTTTTTTTTAGCTTTAATTTTATTAAAAATTGAAATCCTGTGTTGTAAGGTCAAATCAGTAAATCCATCACCGTTATTATCGATGGGGTTTGAATAGTTAAAATAATTAACGCCAATCAACCCTTGAATGGTTTTTAAAGTATATTTAGCACCAAGGTCTACGTTTAATTCGCCCCATGAAGTCGTATATGTTTCAATGTTAAATGGCTGTACATTTTCAGGAAGTTTTGTAATTAAATTAATAACACCTCCAATCGCTTCAGAGCCGTATAGGGTAGAGGCAGGGCCTTTTATGACTTCTAGTTGTTGGATGAGTGATTGTGGAATTCCAGACAATCCATATACAGTAGAGAGTCCACTAACTAGAGGCAAGCCATCAATTAAAACCATGGTGTTGGCGCCTTCTTGACCGTTGATATGAATATCCCCCGTATTACAAATATTACAATTAAGTTGAGGTCTAACACCATTTATACCTTCAATAGCTTCAAAAAAACTCGCTTTTGGAGTTGCTCTAAAAAAGTCGGCAGTGTAGAGTTCTATTTGTACGGCACTTTTAAGTTTTGAAACTTGGCGAAGTGTGCCAGATATTACAATTTCGTCCAAACTGTTAGTCTCTAACACAATGATTCCGAGGTCACTACTGTTGCCTTCTACATATATTATTTTTGGTGTGAAGCCAACATATGATACGATGAGTTTGTTTTCGCCTATTTCAGATTCAATCGAAAACGTTCCATCTTCATTAGAAATCGTGCTTTTACTATTTGTGCTGTTGTAGACAGTAGCCCCGAAAAGTGAGTTATTATCTTGGTCTTTAACAACCCCCTTTATGGTTTGTGCCAACGAGATGTTTGAAAAAATAAAAAATAGGACACAAATAGTATTATGTTTTACGCTCAAAGTTGTAAATTTAGTGAGATTAAATAAAAATTGTTCACTACCGCAAAACTAATGAAAAAAACCAAAGAAAAAGAACATTATTTAAAGGAAATTTACAAACTAGAAGTGAGTGGTCAAATGATTTCAGTTTCAGGCCTTTCTTCGTTGTTTGGTATTTCTAAATCATCAGTCTCTAACATGGTTAAAAAACTGGTGGTTATGAAATTGCTAAACTCAGCGCCGTATAAGGCTATTGAGCTTACTTCGGAAGGGCGAGAACTTGCCAGGACTATTGTCGCAAAGCACCGTTTGGTTGAATTGTTTTTAGTAGAGGTTATGGGTTTTGAACCAGAAAACGTTCATGAAATTGCTGAAGAAATTGAGCATATAGAGAGCCCTCCATTTTTCAGAAAAGTAAAACAAATGTTAAGCCAACGAAAAACGGATCCCCACGGTAGCCCTATCCCAGATGTTGAATTTTAACAGTAGCTTAAAAAAGAGTATTATAAAACGTCTTTTTGAATTCACGTTTTACCCCTAAAAAATAACCATTAGCCCTGTTTTTTTTAGATGATTCTACGTAATTTTATGCTTTCATATAAGATTGCTTATAACAGTAGCCATAGAATGGGGTTTGAACTTAATTCAAAAATATAACTGTTAAAATCGAATAAATTTTTAAAACATTAAATTTACAAAAACTATACAAATGTATTTATATAAACGAATCCCACTGACCGTATCATTGTTGCTCATTTGTAGCTGTAACAATAATGATGAAGACACAACACCAATTGATACAACTGTATCAGAAAACTGTATAACAGACCAAGCCCTAAATGACACTCGAGGCGACTGTAATGTTAACCTAACATTTACGTCGCAATTTCAGGAGTCAACGTCAGAAACAGCTAGAACAGTGGTGTCAAATAGTATACCCAGCCATAGGGTAGGTCTTTTTGGCGGTGGACTAAATTCATTAAATCCAAATGCAATTTCTGAGCAATCTGAAAATTATACGATTAGCGTAAACCCTACGGTTTCAGGAAATTTTACGCCGTTACTTTCAACAACTGGAGTTGGTAGAAATGCAGGGCCTCAATATTCTTTTGGAGTTTTATTGAACGGCGTGGAGTTAGACCCTGTTGCAGCCGAACCATTTCCTCACGAAGGAATGATGAGTCCAAATGTAAATTGGGAGTGGAATCTTGAAGCCTTGAATGTAAACCTGGGTTTAGATTGTAATAATGCACATGTACAACCTACTGGTAAATATCATTATCATGGCTCACCTGTTCTTTTCTTACAAAATTTAAACATACCAGCCAATCAAATGGTATTAATTGGTTATGCTGCGGACGGCTTTCCTATATACTATAAGTATGCCTATATTTCAGCATCTGATACTACATCTGCTGTGATTGAAATGACACCGAGTTATCAATTAAAATCAGGGAATAGACCTGGAGATGGAACAACGGCTCCTTGTGATGCTTACAATGGAATTTATTCTAACGATTACGAATTTGTAGACGGATTAGGAACACTAGATGAAGCAAATGGCAGAACAGGCATAACACCAGACTATCCAGCCGGAACCTACTATTATGTAATTACAGATGCTTTTCCAAGCATTCCACGTTATTTTAGAGGTACCCCTTCTGATGATTTTAAAATTGGAATGTAAATGAGGGCCGTTTTACTATTTTGTTTTTTTAGTCTGTATAGTAATTTAGGACATGCCCACGAAACAAATGAAGCCTTTTTTACATTTATTCAAAAGGAAACTACCGTTGAAATTGAAGTAGAATTCCCTTGGACACTGCGCAATGCATTGATAGAATTCAATCCATTATTAGAAAATTCAACGACTAAGAAAGAATTTGAAAACACATTTTCTAACTATATCAAAGAAACTATTATTTTAAAGGACAAGAACGGAAAATTACTTCATTATCAAGGATTTATAGAACTAGAGACTAAGGGCCACTCACATCAAAATAGTTATTTATTAATTTTCAAAGGCACTAATTTATTTGAGGTAATAAATACCATTATGTTTAACGTGAATGACAATCAAGTTAACTATAATAGTATAACTATCAACTCAACTGAAATGACTTTTAAAACAAAAAAAGGTTCAAATAAGTTCTATATAAACGATAGTACGACGGCTAATTATAGTTATTTTTTACTTTTGCTTGTGCCTATAATTTTTGGTCTAAATTATTTTAATAAAAATCATTGGCATAAAAACAGTTAGTTTCGACACACTGCATAGTTAGTGCAACAATGAGCAATTAATTAAAGGATACACACACATATATATTTTTATTGATTTGGACTGCGGCACTCTAAGTTACGATCCATTAATCATAACGACTATTTATAGCTCTACTATGATTTCATTTTTGCGATTAAAAACTTCGTAAGGTGCATTGTAACCTAAAAAGAAAAATTGGTTTGTAAAAGGAATGCCTTCTTTATCTAGAGCTGCTTTCAATTTCTGTTTGTACGTTTCAATTTTTTCATCATTTGCCCAACCGTTAAAACGTATAGCAGCAACTGTTTTTGCAGGTTCTTCCCTAAATTTAATTTGAGATTGGTTGGGCTGCGGCAGTGTTTTCATATTAAATTTCTTTGGCACCACAAACGACATTGTCATAGAATCTTCTAAGGACATGGCCACTGGTGAGGTCATCGCTATTTTTTTGTTCTGTTTATTGGCACCAAAAATGTAACCCGCTAAAATAGAAAATCCCTCACTTGAAGCCTCTTTATATGAAGAGCCAGCGAGTTTTACAGAACTAAATAAAGTGGTATCATACCCACGTATTTCAAATAGGTCATAGGTTTTAGTGACAACATAAGGATACGTTTCAATGTTCCGTTGACTCCTTAGAGCAAAAAGTTGAATAATGATAAAAGCGACTGCTAGGACGCCAAGTATAATGGATGCTATTTTCATAATCGTTCTGTTATTTTTTGTTTTTTTTGAAAACAAAAGAAATGAGTCTAGGGATTCCTTTTTTTGGAGTCGTGTCAAACCATTCATTAATTTCCAAGAGTTCAAAGTTATTGTTTTTTGCAGCATTAAGATAGTCTGTAATATGATGGGTATAGACTTCTAGTTCCTCAGTTCCATTTTCAGTTTCATATCGAGCTTTGCTTCCAGAGTACTGTTTAAAGGGATGTAATTCACTGATAAAAAACAATCCATTTTCCTTTAATTTTTGATATGCTTGATTAAAAATGAAATTTAAATTAGCGATGTGTTCAAGGGTTAGACTTGCCGTTACCAAGTCTGCGAATTGATTTTCGATATCCCAATTTTTGTTGAGATCTGCACTTTTAAACTCTACTCGAACATCGTTTATTTTTTCTTGGGCAATACGCAGCATTTCTTCTGAGAAATCAAGCCCAACCACGCATTCGGCTTTGGAGAGCAACCATATCGTATTTTTGGCTGTGCCACAACCGAGTTCTAAAACAGATTTGAACTCGTATTTTTTTAGAGTTTCCACAGTTGCTGTAAGGTCTAAATCACGCGTCTTGTTTTCATTCGTGTCGTACTGTTCAGCCCAAGCATTATATGCGAATTCGATGCTCATAAATTTTTGTATTAAATATGGTCTATTGGTTAATAGTCAAATTTAACAAATAAATTACAAACATAAAATTTGATATTTATATAACATTGTTTAAGCAGTTAATTCAGTCCATACAATCCAAAATAAAAAAAACCTACACAAGCAAGCTTGGTAGGTTTTCGAAATAAAGTGAATTGTGACTAATTCAAATTTATTGAACCGCGACATTAAACGTTGCAATAACATCTGATTCTCCACCTGCATCGTCAATACCTGTATTTGGTTTTGTAGGCTCATGACGCAATGTAAATGTTAATGTTCCAGAACTCACGGCTCCTGCAACCAAGGTAAACTCGGTTCCTAGTTTATTACCATCAGTATCCAGATTTTCATTGGAAGTTGTGATGTCTAAGTCGTCCCCTGATGTATAGAAAAATTGGTGCTCTAAATTTTCTTCTTCAACTTCTTCTGTGATGTCTTCAGCTGGATCTACAGTTTCGTTAAGTAGAACAATGCTACCACTGTACGAGACACCAGCGGCTAAATTACCTGTAGTAATAACGGGTTCATTAGGACCATCACCGTCCAAGTCACGAGTCTGTAAGATAACTGTTGCGCCACCGCCCTCAGGGACAAGAGTAACAGTCAGTGTGGTAATCACTTCTTCTTCGTTTACGGGTTGTGGCTGTTGGTCATCGTCTTTTGAACAGCCGATAAATAATGTACTTATGATTAATGCTAGAGTTAAAAATTTGATCTTTTTCATTGTTTTTGTTTTAATAATTGTTTTAATAATTGATTTTAAGATTTAATAAAATGTTTCTGCCCAAATCATCTGCATAATAGCGCAAACGGTTTAGGTAGTTTCGGTAGGATGTGTTTAGCACGTTTGTAATCCAAAGTCCTACCGTTAATTTTGATTTTTGATTGAGATTAATATCTATACTCGAACTGAAATTAAGCAAATGATACGCGTCTGGTGTAGAACTCACATCAAGCTCTTGCCGTATTTCGGTTTCAGGAATAAATACTTCAAAATTAGTATTAGGATAGTTGTTTTGTTTAAAATGATACGCGCTTTGTAAAGCCAAGCGAATGTTATTGAATTCGGAATTTTGATAGACAATTTCATTGCTTATGTTTACAGGGGGCATACCAATTAATGGCACATTAAGCGTACGATCATAGCCTTTGACCAAAGAGAATTGACTCTTTAAACGATAATTTTCAGCAAAAGCATAGGAGGCATCCACATCTACACCCAACAATTGCGCATTTGTTTGGCGGTATTCCCAGACTTGAAACTCCCCACTTAACGTCCACCGGACATCTGTAGGCTCAATAACTATAAAGTCAGAAATGGTATTAATGTAGGGATTTATATTAATACTAAAAGCCTCGTTTTTCCTTTGAAATGTCAATGCAACTTTATGCGCTATTTCCGACTTGAAGCTTAAATCTCCCAGTTCGATTCGCGAAGCAGAGTGGTGCAAGCCTTCACTAAACAGTTCTGAGGGATTTGGTGCTCGAGATGCAATGGAATAGTTGAAAAATAATTTATAATCCTCTCCAAAGGCGTAGGTTGCTCCCAAGGTTCCTGAACCATTACTAAAGTTTAGTTGTGGATTGGTTAGAATTTGAGTGCTCAATTCCTCAACCACAATTTCGGGAAAGCGCTGATCATAATCACGTGATTCCCAAAAGGAGGTTTTGTAAAATTTAAAAACATCCATATACGAGTAATCATAGCGTCCGCCAGCTT
>Ga0209533_1004264_pt1 | contig 12458 bp, 10 predicted proteins | sample COG_04_FD_184748 | JGI IMG/M metagenome (GOLD analysis project Ga0209533, IMG submission 184748) | Pelagic Microbial community sample from North Sea - COGITO 998_met_04 (SPAdes) (version 2) | ecosystem: Environmental > Aquatic > Marine > Neritic zone/Coastal water | place: Helgoland, sampling... | reverse complement strand
CCTTTCATAAAGCTTGGTGAGACACGGTTTCATCCGCTAACATCCATTGAAACGATGAATAGCAACCAACTCATTTTTTTAAAAAACAATATAGACGCATACCAGAACCGATCATTACACCTTTGTTCAAACAAAGATCTGACGAAAAATAGTATCGAGCCAACGCATTTCATCATGCTCAACGATGAATGCCCAACCTACGAAAATCAACACTTGTTGCGAATGCCATTGTTATTTAAAAACACTAGCAAAAGAGAGCGATTTATGGCCGCCGCCAACGATAGTGGGCTTGGAGCCTCCGCACTTTACTCTGAAGTTTTATTAGGCATTCAAGACGTGCCCGATGCGGCATTAGCACAGCAGGCTTTCACTTATGCCGAGAAGTTTTCTAAAAGCCTATTAACTATGCCTACCCACTCTTATGTCAACGAAAGCCATCTCGGCAGTGCATTTGCAAAGTTAAACTAAAGATTACCACGCAGCTTTTCCTTGAATAGCTCAACCCACGAACAAAGCTGAATAAAGTCATTCATATCACTTGGAAAACCAAATCGAGGCAAGCAATATCTATCTTCGTCTGACCCATGCTTATGTATATCTACGTAACCGGGCGTCACGGATAAACCGGCACGCATACCCAGCGCTTTAACCGTATCCATTTCTCGCTGACCAAAGTCGATATTTTTTCTGCCCGTAGGGTAGCAAAAAATATTTAACGGAAGGGTCAGCTCTTTCTCAACAGCTGCTTTTGAATCTGCAATCTCCTGAAGGCTTATCTCATTTGACTGCCGCTTTAAAATGGCATGCTGGGTAGAATGCGGACCAAACCGCACATTATCACTTTCGGATGCGCGCGCCTTAGCCCACGTAACTGGAAAATAGCTGGCTGGAATGCTCTCCTCTACTTTAACCTCAGCTAGATGAGCAAGATTTTTGGCATACTCAATTGCTTGATCAGTAGTCAAGCCTTTAAGTAAGTCTTGAACAGCGGTGATAGATTCTTGCCGGCTATTATCGTGCGTGGTTAAAGCGATGGTTATAGTTTCCTCACCCACATTAAAAACTATTTTTTCATGAAGAGTTCTATTAAGTATGTATTCGACTTGGTAATCCCACGGCCACGATTTTTCGGAAGAAAAATCGCTGATCAAAAATATGGATACTGGAAAACCAAACTCCTCGAATACTTTGGCCGCAAGATCAACCTGCTCAATAAAACCATCGTCGACTGTAAATACTACAGCACGCTCAGGCAACTCAGCTACGCCGTCTAGAGCATCAATGAGATGGTCAAGCGATATCACGTTGTAATTATTTTCTTGAATCCACGTGAGTGCATTCCGCAAGAAATCAATAGAATGCCCCTGCACTTCTCTGCCGGCATCATCGAATCGATGCAGCATAAAAATAGGGACATGCCTATTTCTTGAAGCCGCAAAGAATTTGTCTAATATACGACTCTCAGTCAGAGCCACTAAACTTTTCTTAGCTAGGATTTTAATATTCATTGCCTTAATTCACTTGCGCATTTTTGCTTGATAACAATAAATTATAAAGCGAAAAATATTGCTCAACAAAAGTCTCCTTACTGAACTTTTCGGCCGCCACCGCTTGAGAACACCGCCCCATTCTTTCTCTCAAATCGCAGTCGTTTATGAGTATAGCCAACTTTTCGCCAAGCTCGCCATCATTGTCAGCCGGCACTAAAAAGCCGTTAACGTCGTCAACCACAAGTTCAGAATTACCGCCCACATCACTCACCACCGCAGGCAAACCCGCAGCAATTGCCTCTAAAATACTCATCGAGAGACCTTCGGTTTCGGAAAATTGTATAAAAATATCAGCGCTGCACAGGAGCCTGGCTACATCTTCGCGACGGCCTAAAAACGAAATGCGATGCTCTAGATTTTTGGGGACCTGCTGTTTAAGCGGCACTGCCTCCTCGCCCTCACCCACAATGACTAGCTCAATATTAGAATATTCTTTGGCAAGACCACAAAATACACTGATCACTCTATCAACCCGCTTTAATTTGATAAGCCTACCCACTACGAAAAGCTTAATATTTGGCGCGCACTTAACATTCGAGGCGCAGGTATTGAGCTCACAGTAGTTATATATAGTGGCGCACTTTAGCTTAGAGATTCCGTGGTGCTGGGTATAAAAGTCGCGCATATTTTTTGAAACAGCAACAAAGCGAGTACCCAATCGCTCAACCAATTGAAGCAGTCGAATTCTTAGGGGCTTTTCTTCCACCATATAAATATCATGCAGCGTGCCCAAATGAGGGATCCGAGCCAAAAAAGCAGCAAGGCCTCCGCCAACAATGGGGCCAAAAAGATGGCTATGCAAAAGAGCTATCTTCTCACTACGAAGGACTCTCGCAAATTGAACTGCGAAAATGGGCAGAGTCGCTGTTGATTTAAACGTTCGCTGAATAGATAACTCTACAGATGTCACGCCCCGTTCAATGCATTGATTTTTCAACCACGGATGCGGAAAATGAAATACCACAGGTTCATAGCCTGCTGCTTTTGCAAGGCAGGCCGAATTAAACAGAATCTCCTCGGCGCCGCCAGCCACACCAGTTTCAATGAAGTAACCGATCTTTTGGTTGGGAATAGACATACAACACATACCCTCTAAACTGTAACTCTTAATTGAGCTCGCTTAACATGCAAAGAAATAGGCCTAGATTAAGCTTCACGAGTAATATATATGTTAGCCTATTCGGCCAAGCTGCAACATCATCAGAATAGGAGCATTAGGCAGTCGCGGCACTGCCGCAAAAATATTGATTGTGAAATTTAAGTTCAGTGTGCCTAGATCGAATACCATTGAAAATTATGAACTTGGTCACATCAACTGTCTGCTATCTAGCCTAAAATAAGATCTCTAAAACGTGGAAAAGTGAGTAGTGTTTGCAACGCTTAAGCACTAAAAAACCGGACCCTAACCGAGTAAAAAATATGCATCTAATCAAAATTCTCTCGAGCATGCTCATTACGCTAACGCTTATGGCGAATGCTCAGGCTGCAACTCACTGGGTTAGCAAAGCTGGCAATGACACTAATCCTTGCACGCAAGCTAGCCCTTGCTTGACAATCCAAAGAGGTGTTCATGTACTTAAAGCTGGCGATACACTGAACATCACGCGAGGCACATACTCCGAATTGGCAACGTTACCGTCAGGAACACCGATATCACACTATCAACATAGAGCTGGCATCGTGCTAGTGGAAAGCGGCACAGCCTCTCAGCCGATAGTAATCCAGGCCGCTCCCGGCGATGAAGGCCACGTGAAGATCGACCAAAAATATCAAGCAATGGGATTTTATTTCAAATTTCTAGAAGATTATATTCACATTAAAAATATAGTTTTTGAACGCTGCCGTGTTGCATGCATTTTGTCACCGGATGTCCCTGGCGGCAATGCAGACGATCCCGACTCCTTAGTATCGCGAGGAGTGGTAGTGGAAGGCAACAGTTTCTTAACTTGCAGAACTCAGATGCAGGGCATCAATAGTGCAACAATTCGTATGGACTCCTCCAGAAATTGGACAATTAAAAACAATTTGATTTATGGCAGTACTTTTCATGAAACTGATATCAACTCTGCGCCAGCATATGTCCCAAATTCTGGTGCAGTATATGCTTACAATATTTTTGATACTCTAGTTATTAACAATGAAATCCGCGATGCTTGGATGGGGATTTGGTGGAAGGACACCGCTAACAATCCGCCGCTCCCCTCACCTAGCGACGGCGAGCCCTCAGGTGAAGAAGTTCAATCAATTATTAAATACAATAAAATCATAAACGCCTACGTTGGTGTTGGTTGGCACGCTGGACGAGCAGGAGATACGGCTGGATTCAACATTGTCACAAATAATATTATTGAAAATGTCTACACCGGCATCTATGTTGAAGGTGATCAACAAGAAGGCTGGTTTAGGATTTCCCAAAACTTTATAAACATTGGCAACGGCGGGCTAGCTCCGCAAACGCGCACTCAAGGCATTGCTATTTCAGCTAGTGACCCTGCTGTAACATCAAAAAATAAAGTCCTTGAGGCAACAGGGAATATTTTCCACAACACAAATCAAAGAAATATCGTCCTTGGCGATGTTCATAACCAGCTCGAGGCTATAGATATTAATTACAATGTCTATAGCCAAGGGGTGAACGCTTATATTCACGGAGGTAATACCTATTCCAATTTAAGCTCATGGCGTAGTTCAAATAGTCACCCCATCGTTGCAGACTCCAATCCAGGGGAGCACAGTATAGAAAACATTGACGTTTCGCTGTTGGCTAGCGATATAGCAACGGGCGACTATGCTCTTCCCACGCACTCTGCTGCACGAGGCATGATGCCTAATGGTGATAACGCCGGACCTTATCAAAAAGATAACGAAGTTATTGGTTTGCTTAGTAGCTTGATGGCTCCCAAAACGCCAACATCTCACCCAAAGCCACCCTCCACGCTGTCGGTTAAAATATCCCCTTGATATTCTAATGATGTAAATGCTTAGTCTTTTTTGTAGTCTGATTGATAACCCATCTAAATTTACCTGAGGAATCGCGGGGCAAATGATCAAAAAACTGAACAGAAACTTGCATGTCCTCGCCGACACGAGCTCGAAAAGCCGCCAGTAACTGACGCTCATCATTCTTATTGTACCCGTCAGCCTTGACGATTTTAATCAATATACTATGAGCATCAAGCTGCACAATCTGTGACTGATTAATAGACTCAATCAATTTAAAAGGATGCGTAAGAATAGACGGAGAGATCGCTGTGCCATCAACACGGTAAATCATGTCTTCATATTTGCTAACTACCTCTCTCATCCGCGGCATCGCTCGGCCACAGGCGCAAGGCTCGTCTATTAACATTGTTCGATCGCTAACTTGGTAACGAATTAACGGCATGCCGAAATTTTCTAAGCTTGTAGTCACTAACACACCCTCCTGCCCTAATGCATCATTGCCTTCCTCATCTAATAATTCTGATATGCCATACTCGAAATTTAAATGCTGCCCGGCATGCTCTCGGCACTGAGTTGCAAAAATTGTTCGTTCCGCCAAACCATAAAAATCGAACACTTTACACCCAAAAGCTTGCTCAATAGTTTCTCGATAATGCTTATGTAGCGGCTCCGACGAACAGAAAACAGCTTTAACTTGGATTTTTTTCCCTGTACGTATAAGAAATTTTGCAAATTCAAACAGCGTTGATGGGTAACCCTCTACGGCTGATGGCCGAAATGATAATATCTTTTCAACATACATTGGCATGTAATCAGCGTGCAGATGAAAAGCTGACATCCACAAAAAATTTTGTACATAATCTTGCTGCCAAAACGGAGGTTTAGTCTTATCTAATTGAACAATAGGCTGCCCAAGTAGCATCACAATAGGCTCGCCTGGCTCAATCCCGGCCCATCGCTTTTGGCGCCAATCAATAGCATTGTTAAAGATTCGCATATGCCTACTCCACCCGACGCGAAGAGGCGACCCAGTTGTCCCTGAAGTTCCTCCAAACTTCATACCGCGTGAATTTGCATTATGAACGCGTGATAACAACAAGCTTGAGTTCGTCTTGATATCAGCCTTAGTAAGAACAGGCAATTTTTTTAAATCATTGACTGTTCTAATATCCGCCGCTCTAAGACCCAAATCGTTGAACATTTGGTGGTAGTACGGTACGTTTTTATAGGCGTGTTGAACCAATTCTCTGAGCTTAGAATCCTGATACTTTTTTATTTCATCGGCTGAGTACCATTGCGTGCTCTCTAATTGTTCGGAAATATTCCGGAAAGATTTTCCGTAACGCTCTAAATAAAGCGCGGCAGAATAAGCATTGAGTAAAACACTTTTCAAACCGTGTGGAGCCAAAGAATAAAGTCGCTTTAAATCCATAAATAGGGCCTATTCAAGATTGAGTTCATAAACTCTTGCTGGCACTCGCAGTCAGCCGCAAATGCCTGATTGTAGGTCAGCACGTAACTGTTAAAGTGTCTATACTTGAGATGATTAATACAAAAGCGGTCATATAACCAAGTCCAGCGTCCCTCCAAGGCCATAACATGCAAAAAAACAATGACATTATTTTTATCTCATGGGAGCACCATCGGCGAACCCGCACACTGGCCAAAAAAATCAACATTCCCTTATTTGAAATCGTCTATGGTGGTAACCCCATTTTTCGCTACAGCTATTGCATTATTAAAACTGTCGAAACTATTCTCAATAACTCACCTAGGGTAATCATAGTACAAACGCCTTCTTACGTCTTAGCCTTCTTCTGCACCCTACTAAAGCAAATATTTGGCTTCAAATTAGTTATGGATGCGCATAATGGGGTAACCTACAGACTAAACAAGCAGCCTAGCCTGACAAGATGGTTTGTCGAAAGGTCAGTAAAAAATGCTGATCTAATCGTTGTCACCAATGATACTGTGTTCCCGATTTTAGATAAATACGCAACTAAAAGAGCACTATTACCGGACTGTATTCCTGACATCCCCAAAAATCCACCCCCTAAACAATATTTACATCACAAACTACCGTCCATAACGGTTATTTCGTCTTTTCAGCATGATGAACCTATTCAGCTCATCCTCGATGCATTTCTTGAATCAAACCAAGCCTCAAAGGCCCACCTTTTCGTTACAGGTCGACTGCCTGAAGAGCACGCCTATGATTATTATTTACAGAAAAATAACATTACATTTACTGGGTACTTGTCGTTTGAAGATTTTGATGGACTAATTTCGAACTCAAACCTCTTAATCGATATTTCTACAGATCCAACAGTACTCGTTTGTGGCGGTTATGAAGCCATGGCCGTTGAAGTGCCCTGCGTTGTTTCAAGTTCACCCTCCTCAAAATCCGTTTTTGAAAGCGGCTTTTTATATTCTAGAATATCAACTGAAGACTGTAGGCGAGCGATAGAAGACTACTTCTTGTCCCCTAAGGTTTATCAACGAGATATTAAGACCTATAAAGCCATATTTAACACTAAGTGGGAAAAACTCCTCCACGACGCTGAATTAAAAATACGCGCCTTGACTGGCGACAGAGCATGAAAAAAATCCTAAGAGCCATACTTAATGACCCACTAAAACCCATATCTAGACTAATTTCCTTTATTTATGGAGTCTTCATTTTCTCTCTATCATCTCGTATCAAGCACGAGGGTAAACTTAAATTTGATGGTGTTCCAATCATCGATATTCAACAAGGCACAGAGCTATTTATCGGCAAAAATGTGTTACTCAACTCACGCAATCGTGGTTACCATGTCAATATGTATTCCCCTGTTAAGTTGTTTGCCGACATACCAGGCGCAAGAATAAAAATTGGAGACAACACAAGAATCCACGGTTCGTGTATTCATGCGCACTTAAGCATTGAAATCGGTGCGCGCTGCCTGATAGCTGCAAACTGTCAGATTATTGATGGTAGCGGCCACAACGCCTCATTCGCCCATCCTGAAAATAGAATAAACAGCAAAGGGAGTTATAAGCCTATTTGCATAGAGGATGATGTATGGCTTGGAACTGCGGTTATCGTTTTACCTGGAGTAACTATAGGTAAAGGGAGTATCGTCGGAGCCGGCAGCGTTGTAGATCAAAATATCCCAGCTTTCAGTATTGCCAAAGGGAACCCAGTAAGGGTTTCGCCGGCAAACCCGAAAAAATTCGGAGCTAGATCATATAAATCCTGAAAGCCGAGCAAGAAAATCAATTCGATTGTTGGCTATCCCCTCGTGCATATTAAATCTTTTCATGCACTGCAGGCTATCGCCCAGATAAACCCAACCCGACTTCAAAGAGCACCCTGCCAAGTAATGCTCTCGGACCATCACCAATGCCTCTGGCGTCCACACTCCGTTTGGATAACAAAACAAATCTGTAGCCACCCCCAATTTTTCCTGTAGGGATCGCTTTGAACCTCGTATTTCATCCTCAAGCTCGCGCCTATCCTTGACCAAATCCAATCGCGCATGATGCTTGGTATGGGACCCTATATCAACCAAACCTGTCTCAATCATTTCGCGAATTTCAACGACATTCAGCAATCGTCTTTCAAATGGATGCTCTTCGTTGCCAAGACCTGCTATCTCATCCAAAAATTTATTTATATCTGCATCAGAATAACGCTTGCAGCCATTGATTAATCGATCAAGGTTTGCCTTGGCTAACGGCCGCTGCCTCATTTCTTTGTCCGTCCCAACCACATTAGCTAACCATGGCAAATGGTCCAGGCAGTCAGGCCATTGTGCAGCTTTAACCGAACGTCCAACATAGTCGGTAAGTCGGCCAGGCCAAAAGTCCAGTCCACCTTCAATCATCTCCGAAACACAAAACAACGTGACCGGAATATCATGCCTCTTCAAAATAGGAAGTAGGTACTCGTAATTATCCAGCCAGCCATCATCAAATGTTATACAACAGTAATTTTTCTTCTTTAAGGTGCCAGCATTCCCTGAAACCCAGTCCTTTAACCTAATAATATCGAAGCTTTCTTTCAACCAGACGATATTTTTCTCAAACGTTTCTGGTGTAACCCACATGCCTGGCTGCTCGAATTCAGTGCGCAAATCATCTTCAGGTAATATCCGATGATAAGCGAGTACTTGCAGGCGCGGTCTTATGGCGGGCCAATTATATCGGCCAAATTTACAAGCTAATACTTTGAGGACATGTTTTATATTCGCCAAAATCCGCTCCACAACTATCGCAAAACCTTTATATAATTGGTTACTCTCTCTCTATCCTGAATAGAAAAACCGATAAACCAAACCAGTACCATAAACCCAATTAATAATGATGAGTTCAATGCTAACGAAATAATCAATGGTGCGTCAAAATAAATAGAAATACCGTATGCCAAATAGGCCGAACCCGATATTAACATTGTTCTTGGCCAATCTAGCGACATATCAAAAAACTTATTCGACCAATAATTTAAAAGTAAAAACCTTAAAAACAGGCTAAAGTAAGTAGCCACTGCGGCTCCCATTGCGCCCCATTTAGGAATAAGACAAAAATAAAAAATCAAAGTGAAAAGTAATGTCAACCAATCTGCATAACTTTTATAAATAGTTTTTTTAGAATATAAAATACCAAACATACAATATTGTGACCAAATATTAAAAACATAAGCAAAGACGATAATCCCTATTAACCTATAAGCCTCTTGAAACTCACTGCCTGCCAAAATACGTAAAATATCTTGCGCAAAAATAGAAAGCCCTGCGGCACAAATTAATACAAAACCCTGAGTCATCCTAAAAGTATACCGAAAAATCTCCTGCGCATTGGCTTGCTTGGCTACAATATAACGCTGAGACTCCCACATTTGGCTAAACGGAGCCCAAGAAACTGCTATAAAAATGAACCCGAATTTATAAGCCAACGAATAGAGCCCAACTGCGGTCAAATCAACATAATGCTTGATAAATAAGCGATCTGCATAGGTCACCAAAAATAAAGCAAACGAAGAGAGCATGAGCGGCCAAGAAAAAGATAAGGCTTTGCGCGCTAAAGACCCAGAAAAAGTTATACCGGTCTTACTAATCATGTAGGTAAATAAAATAGCTCCATGGATCGCGCTGAAGGTGAATACCGCATAAATAACACCCACTACATGCAACTCTTGGTAAACAATAAAATAGATATTGCAGGCCACCGCTAGCACTAACCGTAGCACCGAAAACATTACGAATAAAACGGGCTTTTGCTGCGCCCGTATATAAGCCATAGGGATTGCGGTTAGAACTTGAAATATTAGCGTAGCCCCATAAATTCTTACAAGCGCCACACCATTCGAAATATTAGTCCCTTCAAATAGATAACTCGAAGAATAGACCGCGGTAAAATAAATAAATAAATAGCCCACTAAATTGATTAGTAAGCTTACCAAAAAGACTGTAAACGCTACCCTACGCTTATGTTGCGCGTCGTCTTTTTCGAAATAGAATCTAAAAATAGCTTCGGCACTAATTACCCCAATGATGAGACCGACCACCTCCACACCCAAAGCCAGTAGATCGGCGACTCCATAATCTTGAGGCGTAAGATAGCGTGTATAGATCGGCATCATGACAATTGATGTCGAATATTGGATAAAGATACCCAATGCATAGATTGCGGAATGGTTCAGCATCTTGCCTTTCTTTGCTTTTTGTTCCATATTGCTTATCGATTCGATGAATAATATCGGCTAAAATTTTAGTAGAAAGCGTTTATGCCACAGTTCAGCCAAAAAAACTTTGAAATCTTGCAAGCCGCTTCGCACACTGGCACACTCCGCAGCACCAAAAACATTTCGCCGGCAATCTCGATAAAGTCTTCCATTAAAAATTCCAGAGACCGAAGGCTTAATTCAAAGTAACGCCGTGATTTAGACAATGCTGCAATAGCCATAGCTAAGAATTTGGCCGACTGCTCTGATCAAACTAATTAGCAAAACATTACATAGCAATACTTATAACGTCTTCAGTCGCAAAGAAAAAAACTCTCAACGTCTCTAAATTAACGCTTTACTCGTTTTGAGTTGAATTTAGAAAAAGTGGAGTTGAGCGTCACATGTTTTAGCTGGATTGCGGGCCTTTCTACCAACACCCAAGAGGCGACAGCGGCCAGAAAGGTCAGCATCAATGCAATCACAACATCAAGATAAGATTGCCCATAATTTAAAAACAACATTTGGTTCACAATTGGCATGTGCCAAATATAAATACCGTATGAAATATCGTTACCACGCAGCAAATTGTTTGATTTTTCAGTGCCGAGATAGGCCAACCTAAATATTAAAAAAATCAAAGGAAAAAAGACTATCGGAGAGACGTTATTACCAGCTTCGAAACCGAGATCGATCATAAAGAATGTATAAATACAATACACTGGCAGCAAAATAAGCCAAGAAATACGACTAACAAACGCAGACAAAAATGCAAAGTTGCGCTGAAATAAAATGCCCGTAATAAACATATACAACCACGGCATGAAGCTCACACTATAGAACTTCCAAATCAGTTCATTAGAGGAATCAAACTCGGGCAACACTAAAATCCTGTTAAAAACGATAAACAAAAACAACAAGGCAACCAAAAGATAATTGCCGTGCCTTTTATCTTTTGGAATGACAAGATATAAGAACGGCGTAATCAAATAAAACTGAAGCTCAACGCAAATAGTCCAGAGACTACCATTTAAAACACCATCACCAAAGGCTCGCATGAATTCGGGGTTCCAAAACTGCAGGAAACTCGCCTTGGCTAAAAATAGTAATCCAACATCGGCAACAGAGGCTCCCACCTGAGAAAAATAACCTGTTATCGCCACCATCAAAATGTTAAGACCAACACAAACAATTAATGCTGGATATAGACGCAAGAAACGATTTTTCGCATATTCGATATTATTAGGGGAATTTTCAAAAGCCTTGCTAATCAAATAACCACTAATAAAGAAAAAGATAGGTACTCCAGGAAAATAACCCAATATTCGTAATGCTGCGTTTGAGCCATAGTCAGGCATCATGTAGCCCAGCGTATGCATCACTACTACCTGGAAAGCAGCAAAAAGACGTAGCATATCTAAACTATTTTCTCTAAATACCCAATTACTCATAACCTAAATCCTAAATCGTTTAGCTGACCGGTTTGATTTTAAATTTTTTGGCCAACCTTACCGAGGGCTGCTCTATGAGTACAACCAGCAACCAAGCAGCGAGGATGCTTATTGTAATACCACCAGCGAACACACCCGCAGACTGATACCACGCCATATCTAATCCGTAGTAGGTCTTGCCAATGCTTATAGCCTTCCAACCGATATCTGGATGCAGCAGATACAGACTGTAGGAAATATACCCTAAAAAGAGAAACGGTCGATAAACGAGCCATCTATCTAAAGCGTTAAAGAAAAGACCCAAGTAAACAAAAGCCGCACAAAAAATTAATGCGATAGTATAGGGGCGTAGCGGCTGAGAGATCTGCATTATCACTTCAAATCCAAGCCAAAACAAAAAGATCAAAGTTGCATAGGGGGTTTTTTTAGCTACTTCACTGAGGATAATACCAGTTACAAAGTAATGCCAGTAGGGTAAAAAAAAACCCGATGGCATACTATTTAATAACTTATAGTCTGCCAAAATAGAAGCAACGCCAAAAGCAAGGATTAAAATAAAGTGAAGATTTTTTCCCCAATATTTACTCGGCGCTATCGCAGACATTAAAACGGCGGAAAAAATGAAAAATAAATAAAACTGCACTTCTAGGCACAGGGTCCAGTAAACTTCAGAGATGACTGGTGGAATTTTCAGTAAGTCCTGCAAATAGAAAATATGTGCAGCGAGAGTAGAAAATGATGGGTACGGCTCCTCGTTCACCTGCATGGCGTTTTTCATAGCCAGCAGCACCATCGCAATAATTATAGATG
>Ga0209533_1004263_pt1 | contig 12465 bp, 7 predicted proteins | sample COG_04_FD_184748 | JGI IMG/M metagenome (GOLD analysis project Ga0209533, IMG submission 184748) | Pelagic Microbial community sample from North Sea - COGITO 998_met_04 (SPAdes) (version 2) | ecosystem: Environmental > Aquatic > Marine > Neritic zone/Coastal water | place: Helgoland, sampling... | reverse complement strand
ACACTTACGTATTTAGGTGCAATGCAAACAATGCCAAACTACAATGTTATGGGTCTAGCTAAAGCTAGCTTAGAAGCTAATACAAGATTTCTTGCAGCATCCATGGGCAGAGATGGTGTAAGAGTTAATGCTATATCAGCAGGACCAATTAAAACTTTAGCTGCCTCAGGCGTTAAAAACTTTAGAAAGATGTTAAGCCAGCATTCTGCTAGGGCCCCCTTAGGAAGAACGGTAACAACAGAAGAAGTTGGAAATGTTGCAGCATTTCTGTGCTCTGATTATGCAAGTGGAGTTACTGGAGAAATTACCTATGTAGATGCAGGCTTTAACACAGCGGCCATGCCTCTTTATGAAATTGAAGAAGAATAATTTTGGGTTTATATGATAAGTATATTCTCCCAAAATTTTTAAACTGCGCCTGTGGCTCTAAGCCAATAAATTATCAAAGACAAAAGGTTGTTCCTTTAGCAAAAGGTAAGGTTTTAGATATTGGAATAGGATCTGGTCTTAATATACCCTTCTATAACTCAGATAAAATAGATAAAGTTATTGGAATCGATCCATCACATGAGCTTATAGACCTGGCTAAAGAGTTAGCTAATGATAGTAAAGCTTCTATTGAGCTTGTTATTGGAAGTGCTGAATCAATACCCTATCCAGATAATTTTTTCGATACTGTTCTCGTTACATACACTATGTGCACTATTCCTAATGTTGCGATAGCTAACAAAGAAATGTGGAGAGTTTTAAAAGATGATGGCAGGTTAATATTTTGCGAGCATGGCCTAGCTCCGGATAAGAAAATATCAAAGTGGCAAAATAGAATAGATCCTTTTTGGGGCAAAATAGCAGGAGGATGTCATCTTAATAGAGATATCCAAAAACTTATCACAGATGCAGGCTTCTCATTTGAGTCATTAGATAAGATGTATATCCCCAGCACTCCAAAATTTGCAGGATATAACTACTGGGGTATTGGTAAAAAATGAGAATACCAGTTGTAATTGGCATTGGATCAATTCAACAAAAAGGCTTATTTGATGAATTAGATGAGGCTTTGGTTTTAATGGATAAAGCTACAAAAGCAGCAATATTTGATTCTACAAATAATTCGATAGTTGATTATATTGATCAGGTGCAAGTACCTAAAGGATATTGGAAATATAGAGATCCAGGTAAATGGATAGCAGAAAGAAATAGTATTCAATCTGCAGTAACAAGCGTAACTAAAATCGGAGTTCTTCAACAAAATCTTATAAATTCTGCATGCGATGATATTGCGCATGGAAAAATTGAAGCATCTTTAATAGTAGGTGGTGAAGCTAGATATAAAAAAATATTAGCGTTAAAAGAAAATAAAGAATTTATAGAAACTGAATTGAATATCAATCCTGATTTTTATGTAAAGGCAACTGATGAACTTCAGACCAAAGAAGAGCAGGACGAACTTGGATTAATGGCTGTTGGCTATTATGCAATTCTAGAAACTGCTTATAGGAAAAAAAATAGATTATCTTTAGAAGAGCATAGAGAGAAGATTAGCCATATGTACGCTGAATTTTCTGAAATAGCTGCAAAGAATCCCGATGGTTGGATTGATAGTATGAAATCTGCAGAAAATATAAAACAGGTAAGCAAAGAGAATCCTTTACAAGCTCTTCCATATAATAAGCTTCATTGCACGAGCTGGAATGTTAACCAGGCCTCAGCAATGATTTTATGTAGCGAAGATCTTGCTGATAAACTTGGTATACCAAAAAATAAAAGGGTTTACCCTCTTGCATCATCCGAAACCAACCATATGATTGCTCCAATCCAAAGACCAAAATTATCAGAATCTACTGGATTAGATCTAGCTGCAAATTTTATTAAAAATATTTGTGATGAGCATAAAATACAACCAAATATTTATGATTTGTATAGCTGCTTTCCTATCGCAGTTCAAATGTTTGCTGACTCTCTCAATCTTGGCTCAGAAGATGTTAAGACAGTTACAGGTGGGATGCCTTTTGCTGGCGGCCCACTCAATAATTATATGATTCATTCAACAGTTAAAATGGTAAGTGAGATACGAAATAATCATTCTAATATTGGTCTGGTAACAGGTGTGTCAGGCATGATGACAAAACAAGCATTTGCTTTATGGGCCAAAGAACCATTAATACAATTTACTTCAAAGGATGTTACTAAGGAGGCTGCTTTAATTGAACATCCAGTGCAAATGTCAAAACAGACTGATGGAAAAGCAGTCATTCTTGGTTATACAATTTTTAAAGATGAAGATAAAGATATGAAAGTTGTTATTTATGGTGAGGATTCCCAAAACAAAAGAAAAGTACTAATATCTAAAGACAAAGAAATTATTAAAAATATGGGAGAGGAAGAATGGGTTGGAAAACAAATAGTATTCAAAGGAAAATATTTAGTTTCATAATTATATTTTCACTAACTTTAAACATATCTGCTTCAGTAGATGAAAGTATTCAAAAACATAAAAAGCATTTCTCTAATATCGCAATGCAGATATGGAGCAATGCAGAGCTTGGTTATCAGGAAACAAAAAGTTCTCAACTTCTTGCAGATGCATTAAAGAAAGAAGGATTTACAATTAAAGAATCTGTAGCTGGAATCCCTACAGCATTTACTGCTGAGTATGGAACCAAAGGTCCGGTTATAGCAATCCTAGGAGAATTTGATGCCTTACCGGGATTAGCTCAAACCAATTCACCATTTAAAGAAATTATTAATAATGAAACGGGAGCTGGTCATGCATGCGGTCATCATTTATTTGGAGCTGCGTCTGCTTGGGCTGCAGTAAGTGTGAAGGAGTGGTTAGAAGAAAATAATATCGAAGGTAGAGTTAGATTTTATGGAACACCAGCAGAAGAAGGTGGTTCTGGTAAGGTTTATATGGCGCGAGAAGGATTATTTGAAGATGTTGGTGTGGTTCTCCATTGGCATCCAGATGATGTAAATTCTGCAAATCCAAAATCTTCAAATTCAAATAAATCAGCTAAATTTACTTTTAAAGGTATTTCAGCCCATGCGGCAGGTGCTCCAGAGCTTGGGAGGTCTGCTTTAGATGGTGTTGAAGCTATGAATATGATGGTAAATATGATGAGAGAACACATACCCCAAGAGTCTAGGATTCATTACGTAATTACCAAAGGGGGGCTTGCTCCAAATGTGGTACCTGATCTTGCTGAAGTTTATTACTATGTTAGAAACCCACAAATGCAAATGGTAGAGGAGTTATTTGAAAGAGTTGTAAAAACTGCAAGAGGTGCAGCTGAAGGTACTGAAACTTCAATGAGTTATGAAGTTATGCATGGTAATTATTCTTTGTTACCAAATAATGCAATTCAGGAAGTTATGTATTCAAATCTAGAAATGCACGGAGGAATTTCATATTCACAAGCAGAAAATGAGTATGCTAAAACTATTTATAAAACTTTTGTTAAGCCATCAAATGAGATTGGTTCACAGGAATCAATTCAGCCTTATAGGACATCGCACAGTTACGGTTCAACGGATGTTGGTGATGTGAGTTGGCTTGTACCAACTGCAGGAGTAAGGACGGCGACTTGGGTACCCGGAACAGCATCACATTCATGGCAGGCAGTTGCATCCGGAGGGACATCAATTGGTATAAAAGGAGCTGAACTTGCGGCTAAAACTATTGCTTCAACAGCAATTGATATATTTAAAGATCAAACATTAATAATAAAAGCTCAGTCAGAGCTAGAAAATAGAGTTGGCCAAGACTTCGAATATAAGGCATTGCTTGGTGACAGAAAACCACCACTGGACTATAGAAAGAATTAATTATTGAGCAGAAACAGCAGCGCCAGGTCTTCTCAAGTCAGCATAACCATACCTGACATTATTTACTATATGAATACTTTGTGTGCTCCCCATTGTTTTATTGGGCTCTGGGTTATGGCCAATGGTGTTTAAGTTCGAGATGGTATCGGCACTTATGGTTGTTTCATAATCCAATCCTTTGTATGGCCAATCTTTATGAATTCTTGGCAGCATGGTTGCACTGCCTATGTTAAGATCAAAATCAATTACTCCCGATATCACTCTCAAAATTGCCGCTGGTATATAAGACCCACCAGGTGATCCGGTAATTAGTATTAACTGCCCTTCTTTATTAAAAACCATTGACGGCGCCATTGTGCTCATTGGTCTTTTACCAGGCTCATATCTGTTGCCTGGACTGCCAACTCTTCCTTCAATAGATTTATCACCATATCTGTAGGCAAAATTATTCATTTGATTATTCATGAGTATCCCAGTTCCTGGTATTGTTACACCAGACCCAAATGAATATCCAAGTGTATAAGTGTTGGAAACTGCATTTCCATCTTTATCAATTATTGAATAATGAGTAGTATCCCTGCTTTCATTTAAAACTCTTAGAGGTTTTACTTTAGAGCTTGGAGTAGCTTTTTTAAAACTTAAGTTATTTATAAATTCCTTAGTCCTTTTTATAGATAGCAGCTCATCAACAGGTACTTTATAAAATGAAGGGTCGCCAACATGATGAGATCTGTTGTTATGTCCTCTTCTTAAAGATTCGGCCAGAAGATGATATGTTGATGTTGCGTTACTATCACTCTTCTTGAATTTAAAATTATTGAGAATGTTTAGAGAGGTTAATAAAACAACACCACCGCCAGAAGGAGGACCTGCAGTTATAACTAAATTATTTCTATAAGAACTCATTAATGGAGCCCCGCTATTGATTTTATAATTTAGAAAATCAGATTCTTCAAAAAAGCCTCCATTTTCGCTCATTGCTTTGAGAAATTTATTTTTTATTTCGCCTTTATAAAATCCATCTTTTCCATTTTTTGCAATAATTTCAAAGGTCTTGGCTAAATCAGTCCTAATCATTCTTGTTCCAACCTCAATAGGATTCCCATTGGGGAGATAGATTCTTTTGGATTCTGGGTCTTTTAGGAGTTGGGGAGTGCTTTCAATAGCTTTGTTTAAATCATAAGTAACTATTATTCCTTTTTTAGCTTGTTTAATAACAGGCTCTAAGACCTCTTCAAGAGAAAGATTTCCAAAATTCTCATGAGCATCAAGAAGTCCTGCAACTGTCCCTGGTAAAGCAGATGCTTTATAGCCTTCTTTTACAATATTAAAATCTATTTTTTTGTAATCTTTGGGTAAATTATATTTTTGAAAGATATCCTTTAGGTTTGCATTTAAGGGAGACTGACTTCGATAATCTATAAAAAAAACTTCATCCATTTCTTTAATATAAACTAGCATAAACCCTCCCCCGCCAAGGTTTCCTGCCCTAGGAAGTGTTACAGCCAATGAAAATCCTACAGCAACAGCTGCATCAACTGCATTGCCACCTTTGTTTAATATTTCAAGGCCAATATCAGATGAAAGTCTATTTTGAGACACAACCATACCGCTATGACCAACGACAGGATGGTAAGGAGAAACATAATCAATATAACTAGCTGACCTAGTAACCAAACATAGAGTTAATGTAAAAAGAAAAATGATATTTTTCATTAAAATAAAATCGGTGCTAAATAATAAGAGAACAAGCTAACAACAAATATACCAATAATATTTAAAGCAAGGCCTGCTTTCATCATAGTGGCAATAGTAAATTTACCTGATCCATAAACAATTGCATTTGGAGGAGTGGCAACTGGCAACATAAATGCACAACTTGCTGCTAGACACACAGGTATTGTCAATGAAACTGGTATAGCACCAATAGCTATTGCTAAAGCTCCTATGACTGGAAGAAAAGTGCTTGTAGTTGCGACATTGCTAGTCATTTCAGTTAAAAAAATTATTAGTGTTGCGACTGCAAAAATCAAAACCAAAGGATGAACACTTTTTAAAACTGCTAACCCCTGCCCAATCCATATTCCAAGACCTGTTCCTGAAACTTGAGCAGCTAATGACAAACCACCACCAAATAAGATTAGTAATCCCCAAGGAAGTTTAGAGGTCTTATCCCATTGCATTAGGTCATTTTTCATATTGGAGGATGGAACCATAAATAATAATATTGATACGATAATGGCTACACCAGCATCTTCAATACCAATTCCTGTAGTTTCTCTAATTAGACGGCTAGTGACCCAAGCCAGAATTGCCAATCCAAAAATAACTGCAATCTTTATTTCATCCTTGGTTAAAGGCCCTAAATCCTCAAGCATCTTATTTAACTTTTCTTTAGTCTTAATCGATGAATCAAAGTTGGTTGGAAATATAATTTTAGTAAGGATGACCCATGCTGAGAGTAGCATTACTATTGCAACAGGTACTCCTAATTTCATCCAACTGAAGAAATCGATCTTTACACCATATTGCTCTTCCATAAAACCAACAAATACTAAGTTTGGTGCGGTGCCAATAATTGTAGACATTCCACCAATTGTTGCCGCATATGCAATACCCAACATTAAGGCTGTGTCAAAATATTTTTGTTGTTCTAAAGATATGTTTGGAATTGTTGTTGCTACTACAGTACAAACTGCAAGCCCTATTGGAAGGAGCATTAGAGTTGTAGAAGTATTCATTACCACCATGCTTAATATAGCTGCAACAAGCATAAAACCGCCAACCAAAGCTGCTCCTGATGACCCTACAGATATTATCATTCTTAATGCCATTCTTTTATGAAGACCAGAACTTTCAATACCTAAGGCTAATATAAAACCACCCAAAAAAAGATATATATTTTTATTAGCATATGGATCGGCTGCTGATTGAAAATCTACAACATTGAGAAGAGGAAATAATGCAAGTGGAAGAAGAGCTGTTACTGCAACTGGAAGAGCTTCTGTTGCCCACCATATTGCCATTAATAAAAGAACTCCAAATACAAACCATGCAGAGATGCTATTCACTATAATTACATCCTTGGTAGTCTCAAATGAATTTCCATCTAACTCTGCTAGGCTTGATGGAATAAAACCATTCAAACCAGAAAAAATTACTAGAGCAAATGCAAATAGGCCAATAAAAAACCCTTTATTTTTATATGCAGGCATAGCTTGTATATTAACCTCAAATTAAAAAAGGGAGCAAAAAAGCTCCCTTTATATTTTTAAAAATCATTAGAACTTTTTATATAGCTCCAACGAATAACTCTTACCATAATCACTATGCTGATCTCCTACAAAACCCCAGGTGTACTCATCGGCTAGTGGTGCTCTTTCGTCTTCAAGGTTTCTAATGGTACCTCTAACCCTTAAGCCACTATCAAACTTATATCCAACGGTTAAAGTTACCGTTCTCATAGCATCAACTTTCCACGTATCACCACAGTTAGCAGATCCAGGTGTGTACTTGCTAGTTCCTGAACACGCATATATATCATTAGAGTTGCCTGATACATCAACAGATTTTGCATTATCAGTAACATCTAGTTCTTGGAAGGCACCTATTCTTGTAGAAGATAAATAAGCATCCCATGGACCATTTTTCCAAGAAAGGCGCATTGTATTTTTTACTGCTGGATAAGCTCTGTTAGCAAAAGTATTTAAAAGATCACCGTACCCAGCAGGAGCAGGAAGACCTGCAAGAGCTCCTCCAGGTTGTGATGCTTCAATTAATCTAACACTATCACCTGATGCTTCTTGTAAAAATTCATCAAATTGAACTCTCATAAACTTAGCTGTAAAAGAGCCTATATTAGTATCAAGATCATACTCTACAGCATAATCAGTTCCACTTAGAGTTCTGTCATCTAAATTAACATAAACATCCTCAACTCTTTCAACCATACCAGACTTACAATAATTACTATCCCAATTTGCATTATAGGTATTTGATTCTGGATCATTATCTTCTTGATAAGCCCCTCTGATAACACGAGGATTACCGGTACATTCAGAAGCTCCGCCTTGTTGTCTAATTAATGTATCTAGTAAAATATGGTTTATTTCACCAAATAATCCCACAGTATTTTCTGTAGCAATTTCCCATTTATCAACAGTCAAAACTAAATTATCTGTTGGTGTTAACACTATTCCAATATTTGTATTAGTAGATTCTTCTGCTTCTAAATCATCATTACCTTTTGCTACCCTTTGAATAGAATAACTATCCCCAATCTCACCATTAGCAGCTGTGTATAGATAGTCCTGAAGTGAATTATTTCTAACAACCAATCCCTCATTAACAGTAATTAAATTTGGTGCTCTATGAGATGTAGATTTTGAGCCTCTTACTTTTAACCAAGAGTTTGGTGTATAACCAAGTGCTAACTTACCTACAACATTGCTGCCATAGTCATCAGCATTTTCAGCCCTAATCGCTAGCTGTGAGTCTAAATTATCTGTAAGAGGTATCATCATCTCAGCAAATACTGAAGCTACACTTCTTTCTCCATACGTATCTGGAGAAGGACTACTATTACTAATATTAGAAATATAAGGGAAGGTCGACTGATTTGCAGCTTCTGGAACTGTTGAATAAGTAATAGTTCCATTTACGTTTGGGTCTCTTGCATCATCCATTGTTTCACTTCTAAATTCAGCACCAACCAACATGCCAACATCTCCTGCAGGAAGTTGATATACAGATGGATTGCTCATTTTAAAATCAACCATGTACAACTCAGTAGTATTATTTCTAAAAATTGTTGTCATGAACGCCTCTTCGCCACAATTTAAACCAGCGCAAAAAGGGTTATAAGCATCAGATGTGGATTTGGCTAAAGCTTCATCTAATAATGTTAAATTCGCTCTACCATGATTATTCATTTTAGAAGTGGCTTTCGAAGCTACTACAGCAGCATCCCAATCCCAGTTTCCATAATTTCCTCTAAATCCTTGAACAAGTCTCCAAGTCTGACGAGTTGAATCCCATGATCTTGGTGTTGAAAATCTAAAATACCTTGCCCATAAATGATCAGCCTCTTTATCTACAAACAAGTCTCCACCAGTTGAACCTATCGGCCCTCTTTGTAAAAGATTTAACCAGTAATTGGTTGATGGAATTAATAAAGGCTGAGTGTTAGCACCAGCTCTTGAGGAAGAGCCTAAACCAAGATTGGTACCGGCATATAATACTTTTTCGGACTTGGATTGATAAAAACTTATTTCAGAATATGCCTCAATACCATTCTCAAGCTCTCTATTTATAAACATGACAAAATTATGTCTATCTAAAGGCCCTCTTTTATCATAAGTTTCACCATAATTTGTTCTATTCTCAGCTCTTATGGAACTTGAGTCATAAATACACATGTTAGTTAGACCTGGAATTGAATATAAATTTGTTGTTGAAGTACTTTGACAATTGCTGTCATCTGGTCTGTACATTGAATGAACGTTTGAACCAGAACCAGTATAGAACTGACCCCAAACTGAACTAGCACTTTGGTTTCTCCATGTAGTGTCGTTAAATTGGCCATCAGGATCTGTGCCAGCTGGATCAGGCAAATATCTTCTTAAATCACCATTAACCCATTTAGGATCTTCAGCACCTCTAATTTTTTCTCTAACATAAGCATCATAATATATAGAAATATTAGTTCCATCATCAAAGTTTTTTCCCCATTGAATACTTGCTTTGTTGTCATTTGCAGCAAAGCTGTCATACCAACTTGTTCTAACTCTTAATGTGAAACCTTCAAAATCATCTTTTAGAACAGTATTGATAACTCCAGCAACAGCATCAGCACCGTAAATAGATGCGGCACCATCACGAAGTATTTCTATTCTTTCTGAACCGTATACTGGGATTAAATTCGAGTTTACACTGGATACAGGGATATAACTTCCACCTATAAACTCTGTCGCATACCCAGGAGATTGAACTAATCTTCTTCCATTTAATAAAGTGAGGGTATTACCTGTACCAATATTTCTTAAATCTAATGAGCCTACATCACCTCTTGATGCATTATATCCACCACTGAAATCTGTCTGATTGAAGCTATTGCTTCCCATCTCAGCCAATTCAGCAAATAACTCGTCACCAGACTCTACTCCGATACCTTCAATATCATCAGAAGTTATAACTGTTACAGGAAGGGCTCCAGTTATTTTTGCACCCCTGATCTGCGATCCAGTAACTACAACTTCTTCAACATCAGAAACCTCTGCTGCTTCTTGTGCAAAAACATTAGCTGATATAACTAATGGAAATATAAATAGTAATTTTTTTAACATGAATTTATCCCCTAAATTTGATTGTTAACTCTTTAAAGTATAGTGCTTAAGTTATTTTTATGTCTAGTAAATAATGCATTTTTATTTTAATATACATATAACTCTAGGTTATATATGCTAAGTTCAAAACAAATAGAAATTTTTTATCAAGTTTATAAAAATAACTCCATGTCTGGAGCTGCGGAAAAGCTTCAAATCTCTCAACCATCTGTAAGTAAAACTCTGGCAGGGATTGAAAGGAACCTTGGATTCAAACTTTTCTTAAGAAAAGGCAAGAAGCTTCACCCTACTATAGAAGCGAATGAATTGTTTGAATATGCATCATTGGTAACTAATCAGCTTAAAAATTTTAATTACATTGCTAATACATATAAGTCGAGGTCATTTGACTATATCAACATCGGCACAACCCCATCGTTAGCTGAAACCATAGTTCCCAAAATTATTAATAATTATTTAAAAGAAAATCAATCTGCGCGTTTTAATTTAATTAACCTCAATAGCATTGATCTTGTTGAGGATAGATATAAGCCTGATATTGACATAACGATTTGTTTTAATGCTAAAGAGCAAAACAATATTGATTCTGTAGTTTTGAAAAAAGGTGAGCATAAAGTAGCCTCACCTGTATCTTTTAGTATTCCATCTTTAGTAAATATTAATGATCTTACCGAATATCCCCTTATAGCAATCACTAATCTGCTATCTCTTTACTCTGAAGAAAGCGTTATGAATTATTTTATAAAAAATAATATAGAAATGAATTTTGTATCTAAATCAGATTCCTATTCTGCTGCTTTAGCTATGATAGAAATGGGAATGGGTATCTCATTTCTTGATGACAATACTCTGACAAAAGCAAACCTTAAAAAAGTAAAAATATCAGAAATAAAAGATGTTAAATTTGAATACTCTATAAATGCTCTTATAAAAAAAGATGTTGTAAGAAAAGATTTAATAAATTTCTATGAATACCTATCTAAATAAAATTAATAAGTTTTTCGATTCTTGAAATTGCCTCTTCTTTTTCAAAGAGGGATAATGTCATTCCTAGTGAAGGTGAATTAGTAGAGCCTGTGAGCGCAATTCTTAAAGGTTGATTTACCTTTGGAACAGATAGCTCTTTTTCCTCTCTGTAAGCAACTAACAATTTATCTATACTATCTTCATTCCAATCATCTAGATTTATAAGTGTTTCTTTTAAGTCAACTAACACTTCATTAGAGGGCCCAATAAACTTATCAATTGCTTTTTGATTATATTCATTTACATCATGAAAATAACACACAAGATTTAATGCAATCCCTTCAAGATTATTTGCTGATGATCTCATTGAATCAATTAATAGTTCTTTTTTAGGATGAGAGTTCACATCTATTTGCTTAGATTCAAGAAAAGGCTCGAGATGACTAATAAATTCTTCTAAATTTAAATTAGCCATATGTTGAGAGTTTAAAAAATCTAGTTTTGTAATATCAAAAATAGCTCCCGCTTTCTGAACTTCATTAATATTAAATTCTTTAATTAAATCTTCTAAATAAAATACCTCTTTTTCACCTCGAGACCATCCCAACCTTGCCAAGGTATTTAAAATAGCAGAATCTAAATAACCAAGTTCCTTATATTCTTGAAGGCTGGTTGCAGCATGTCTTTTGGATAGTCTTTTTTTATCACTACCTAGAACCAGAGGTAAGTGTGCATATTCTAACTCTGGATAACCTAGTGCATTTTGGATATGAATCTGTCTTGGAGTATTGCTTATATGATCCTCGCCTCTTATAACTGTAGTGACACCTTGCTCATAATCATCAACAACATTACATAAGTGATAGGTTGGGCTTCCATCGCTTCGAAGTATTATCAGGTCATCTAATTCAGAATTATTAAAGACGATATCCCCTCTAACATGATCTTTTACAACAACCTCTCCTTCTAATGGAGTTTTTAGTCTTAAAACAGTTTTTTCAGACTTTGATAGATTTTTATCTCTTGATCTTCCATCGTATTGAGGTTTCATCCCTTTCGATTGTTGTTCTGCTCTCATCTGATCTAACTCCTCAACAGAACAATCGCAATAATAAGCTTGATTTGAATCAATTAATTTTTGAGCAGCAGCTATATAGATATCATTTCTTTGAGATTGATTTATAGGATCTAAATCGGGGCACAAACCAATTGAATTTAAACTATCTAAAATATTTTGTTCAAACTCCTTAGTAGATCTCTCTTTGTCGGTATCTTCAATACGAACCAAAAATAAACCATCATATTTTTTTGCATATACATAATTAAATAA
>Ga0209533_1004261_pt1 | contig 12466 bp, 10 predicted proteins | sample COG_04_FD_184748 | JGI IMG/M metagenome (GOLD analysis project Ga0209533, IMG submission 184748) | Pelagic Microbial community sample from North Sea - COGITO 998_met_04 (SPAdes) (version 2) | ecosystem: Environmental > Aquatic > Marine > Neritic zone/Coastal water | place: Helgoland, sampling... | reverse complement strand
CGAGGAACTCGATTATCGGACCGAAGCCGACAATGCGGAGATTTTTCTGGCACTCAATACACAGGAGCCAAATGTCTACGCGCCTCGGGTATATCGAGACTTTAGTTCCCGTTTGGTGCTCGTTACGGAATGGGTCGAGGGCTCAGCTCCCGATCAAATCACGCTCAAGCCGGAGGAGGCGCGGAGGATTGCCCGTATGGGGGGTGAGTCGATCTTCCACCAAATCGTGGGCACGGGCTTTTTCCACGCGGACCCGCACCCCGGTAATATGTTGATCACTAAGGACCATCGTATCTGCTTTATCGACTGGGGGCAGGCGGGACAGATCACCCTCGAGATGCGGTATCACCTGGCGGATCTTTTTGCCGCAATCACTAGCCGCGATGCGGATAAGGTCATTCGAGTGGCCGAGCAAATGTCGGTCGATAACCGCCGCATTGATCGCCGACGCTTGGAAAAGGAGATTACCTTTCTGCTGAATAAGCACCGCAGGTTCGGCCCCTCCGGCACGAAGATCGGAACCGTCGGGCTGGAAATGCTCTACCTCTTCGGTAGTAATGGGATCGAAGTCTCCCCAGACTATGCGCTCCTTTCTAAGTCGCTCCTCTGCGTGGAGGAGTCCGCGCGGATTCTGGATCCGGGCTTCGATATCCAGGAAGTGGCCCAGCCTTACCTCACAAAGCTCAACAAGGAGCGGTGGAGTATAGGCAGTATTCAACGACAAGCGCTCTACCCGATGCTCAATGTGTTGCGCGATTTGCAGCGCATCCCAAATAATTTGCAGCGTATCCTGCAGCGGGTTGAAGATGAAGAGCTACAGCTTAATTTTCACCATACGGGCACAGAGAATCTCGAAGAGACTTTTAACTCGTCGATGAATCGACTGACTGTCGGAATCATCATCGGTTCATTGCTGATTGGTTCTTCGCTCGTGATCACGACTGGTGTGAAGCCTTTGCTCTGGGGCTACCCTGCAATCGGTATCGTCGGTTTTCTGGTTTCCGGATTGCTCGGCCTCTACATTGTGATCTCGACGCTACGGAAGCATCATTGAAAATAAATGTCCTCCGGCCGATCCACACAGAGGGCATCTCCAAACAAATAACAATCTTTTTGAAGCATTAAGCGCTGGCTTTTTCTTCAAAAAATTCCTGTAGAACTTCCATCTTCTTTTGCTCGATGCGTTCTTCTTGAACCTCTTCTTTGGAGCGCTGACGTTCGTTCTCGACCATTAAGCGGCGCATTTTGTGGATAGCGATGTTTTGAATCTGACGGACGCGCTCACGAGTGATGTCGAAGCGTTCACCGACTTCTTCGAGCGTTAGCGGGCGGTTACCGTCGAGGCCGAAGCGGAGATGGATGATCTCGGCTTCCCGGTCCTCAAGTCGTCCAATGACAGATTTGATGTCGTGACTGATGGACTTCTCTTCCAGACTGTCTAGTGGCGTAGCCTCGTTTTCGTCGCCGACGAGTTCCCCAAAGGTAGTGTCGCCATCTTCGCCTACAGGTGCGTCGAGCGACGCGGGGCGAATGCTGACTGACTTAAGGTGGGCAACCTTGTTGACCGGCATGTCCATGGCGTAGCCGATTTCTTCGTCGCTCGGTTCGCGGTCGAGCTCATCGGCAAGTTGCGCAGTGACTTTTCGCATCCGAGCGATGCGGTCGACTAAGTGCACGGGCAGGCGGATTGTTTTGCTTTGATTGGCCAGTGCGCGCTTGATCGATTGTTTGATCCACCAGGCAGCATAGGTGCTGAGCTTACCGCCCTTGGATGGGTCGAAACGTTCGACTGCTTTTATTAGGCCGATGTTGCCTTCGCTGATGAGATCGAGGAGCGGAAGGCCAAAATTGTTATAATCATAAGCGATCTTCACCACTAGGCGGAGGTTGGCAGAGATCATATGGTCGCGGGCGGCCTTATCACCCTTCTGAATGCGGGCGGCCAGTTGGATCTCTTCTTCCTTAGTCAAGAGGGGTGTCTTGCCGATCTCTTGCATGTAGGTGCGCATGACGTTGCGATCCGTTGAGGGGAGTTCGCGGACATCTGTAATCGCGTCGGGTTCTTCAACCCAGGACCTTGGCACGCCGGAAAGTGAGGAACCGCTTTGATGGATGCGGTTTCTGTTTGCAGTATTGGCCATGTGTTTCGATCGGTTTGCAGTGCTCGGTGCACTTTGGTACTAAATGGACTCTGGATTCATTCCAATAGTTCCAATAATTGATCGAAGCTGTCCGGCCGGACTTACTAAAAGTGTCTAGTTTTTAAACATTTTCTCGGCAAGAGCGACTGCCTTGAGCATACCTTTGGCTTTATTTACGGTTTCCATGAACTCATTTTCGGGCACTGAGTCGGCCACGATACCCGCCCCTGATTGGATGTAGATCCGTCCGTTTTTGATCACTGCTGTGCGGATGCAGATGCAGGAGTCGTGGTTGCCGCCGAAGCCAAAATATCCCAGGGCGCCTCCGTAAACGCCGCGCTGGCTTTGCTCGAGTTCGGCGATGATTTGCAGAGCTCTCACCTTAGGCGCACCGCTAAGGGTGCCGGCGGGAAATGTGGCACGCAATAAGTCGTAGGCGCTACACTCGGGGCGAATCGTGCCCACCACTTGAGAAACGATGTGCATAACATGTGAATAACGCTCAATCGTCATGTAGTCCGGCACTTGGATTGTGCCGTATTGGCACACGCGGCCGATGTCATTGCGGGCCAGGTCGACGAGCATGAGGTGTTCGGCCTTTTCCTTCTCATCGGCGAGCAGGTCTTGCTCCAGAGCGAGGTCTTCGCTCTCGGTCTTGCCGCGGTGCCGGGTGCCGGCGATGGGGCGGATCTCGACTTGGTCGCCGGTCAGCCGGACATGGACCTCTGGTGATGCGCCCACGACTGCAAATTCCGTATCTTCGATCAGGAACATATAGGGAGACGGGTTGACTGTGCGCAGGGCGCGGTAAAGATGGATGGGGCTGGGCTTAAATTCCTTTACAAAGCGTTGAGATAGAACGGTTTGAATAACATCCCCGGCGCGCACATAGGCCTTTACCTGATCCACGGCATCCTCGAAGCGTTCTTGTGTGAAATTGCCTGCCGGAATGTCCACCTCACCGGGGTCCCGGATGGGATGATGCCCAAAGGGGCGCTGACGTTCCAAGAGCAAGTAGATGCGCTCGATTTCAGCGACTGCTTGATCGTAGGCCTGGGTGGCATTACGCCCAGCTGTGTGGGCTTGCACGCAGATGCGCAAGACTTGTCGAACATGATCAAAAATCAGTACGGAATCCGTGATCAAATAGTAGAGAATGGGGACTTCGAGGGGGTTGTCCGTTGGTTTTTCTACGGTCGGTTCGATGCTGTGAATAAACTCGTGCCCGACAAAGCCCACAGCCCCGCCGGAGAAGGGCGGCATACCCGGCATTTCGACCGGTTGATACTGCGCCATTTCCGCTTCGATTAATTTTAAAGGGTCGGCCGGGGTGTCCACGGTTTCCGTTGCGCCGTCTTTGTGCTGGATGGTCGTTTGCGTCTCGTAAACGCGAAAAACTTTGCGTGGGTCGGCGCCGAGGAAGGAAAAACGGCTGATCCGCTCGCCCCCGACGATGGATTCGAAGAGGAAGGCCGGACCTTCTCGGCGGATCTTGGAGTAAGCGCCCAGTGGTGTTTCGCAATCTGCCGTCAGATCCAGATACACGGGAATGGTGTTTCCCTTCTTGGAGAGCTGCTCGAATTCGGATTTTGTGGGCTGGATGTTCATAGCTTCTTAAAATGCATCTCCGCCGCTTCGAGCGTCGCGTCGATAGCGTCACCGAGCACCGTGAAGTGCCCCATCTTGCGGCCAGGGCGGGCTTCGCCTTTGTCGTAAAGGTGGAGCTTGACGCGGGGGTCGCTAAGTAGTCCCGCCCAGTCGGGCTCGCCGTCCGCCCAGGCGTCGCCGAGCAGGTTGATCATGACGGTGGGTTGGTGCAGCTCCGTTGAGCCGAAAGGTAGGTCCGTGACGGCGCGGATGTGCTGCTCGAACTGGCTGGTGATGCAGCCGTCCATCGTGTAGTGGCCGGAATTATGGGGGCGAGGCGCCATCTCATTAATGATCAAGCGGCCATCTTCTTCGAGGAAGAGTTCGACCGCAATGAGTCCAACCACATCCAGCAAGTCAGCGATCCGGCAGGCCAGCTCGGCTCCGGCCGCTTGGGTGGTCTCCGTCACGCGGGCGGGCACGATGGAGGCGTGGAGGATGTGGTGCACATGGATATTTTCCGCCATGGGGAAGGTGCTCTTCGTGCCGTCAGCCTTGCGGGCACAGATCACGGAAAACTCACCAATGTGGTGGATCCATTTCTCGACCACCACGCGAGGCGGATTGTCGAGGAAGTTCCAGAGATAATCGCAGTCGGCGGCCTCTTCAGGCGCGTTGAGCTTGATCTGGCCTTTGCCGTCGTAGCCGAAGGCGGCGGTCTTGATCACGCAGGGAAAACCGATGGCCTCGACCGCAGTCTTGAGGCTCGCGGCGGAGTCGGCGTATTCGAAGGGCACGCAGGGTAGGGCGCTCTCTTTAAGGAAGTCCTTCTCCCGCTGGCGGTGCTGGCAGATATGCAACGCACGGCTGCCAGGCATGACAGGCTTGATGGCGCTAAGCCTATCAATGACCGCAGAAGGTATATTTTCAAACTCCAGCGTGATGATGTCGACGCCTTCCGCGAATTGCTTGAGTGCGGCTTCGTCCTCGTAAGTGGCATTGACTTCCAGATCGGCCACCATACCCGCGGCGCAGGGGCCGCTGGGCTCGAAGACGTGAAATCGGTAGCCAAGGCTACGGCCCGCAAGGATGAGCATGCGACCGAGTTGGCCGCCGCCGAGGATGCCGATGGTACTGCCTGGAGTGATCATGCTTCGGGCAACTCCGTCGCCAAGACCGTTTCGGTCTGCTTCGCGCGAAAAGCCTTGAGGCGCTCGCGGACACCTTCGTCGTTGAGCGAAAGGATCGATGCGGCGGACAGCGCGGCGTTTTTTGCGCCGGCCACGCCGATCGCAAGCGTCATCACCGGGATGCCGGCTGGCATCTGGACGATGGAAAGGAGGGAATCTTGTCCGCTGAGCGCCTTCGACTGCACGGGCACGCCGAGCACGGGCAGATGCGTCATGGCGGCCGTCATACCTGGCAGGTGCGCCGCGCCGCCGGCTCCGGCGATGATAACTTGGATGCCACGGTTCTCCGCTTCTTCGGCATAGCTGTAGAGCAGCTTGGGTGTGCGGTGTGCGCTGACGATTTTTGTTTCAAAAGGGATCTCGAGCTGCTTGAGCAAGGCCGCGGCCTCGCCCATCGTACTCCAGTCTGACTGACTTCCCATGATGATGCCGACGACGGGTTTGCTTGCTGTGCTGTTTTCCATCGTGGGAGAGAAAGGGATTCTGCAGAGGAATTCAACCCATTGTTCGCTGGATTGAAATCAGTTATGGTATCGCTTCGTATAGGATAAGCGCTTTAATCGCGCCACCGTCCACCCCATCCGCCCCCAGAGTTGTCGGCGTTTTTTAATTTTTCCCGTTGTTCGTTGGTCAATTCCGAGGCATTGAGGTAGCTTTGGAAAGTGCCGGCATCCTGCTCCTTCCAAGTCGCGGCGACGCGCTCCATCATCCAAGTGCGGCGGCGATCATTCTCGATCGATTCTGCCCAAGTCATGGCTGCGGCAGGATCTTCCTCCGCTGCGCGAAAAGTGTAGCTGATGACCGCGCGGTCGAGTTCGGGGCTGGGAGGGAGGCTGTTCAGCCATTCGGCGGAGGCGGCGAGATCGTAGCGTGTCCATTCCTGAATGATCGAAGCGCTGGCCCGTGCGATAGCCGGGTCGTCCCGCGGGAGTGAGACGAGCCAAGCGGCGGCGGCTACGGGGTCACTTTCTGCCCATTCACTGATCAGTGTGGTTTTAAAACTAGTGGGTGTGTCGTCCCCTAGCGAGCGCACGTAGTTGGCGGCGGCTTCAGGATCGAACTGCGCCCATTCGTCGATTAGGTCGCGGCGCAAGTTGTTTTGTAGTTCGGGATCCTGGATCAGATCGACGGCTACTTGGGCGGCCTGCAAACCGCCGGATTCGATTTGCGTTTCGATGACATCGCCGAGGATCCGATTGCGCAGCCTCTCATCGTCGAGCGTGAGTGCTTGCTGAAAAGCAGCGTCTGGGTTGTTGGCCGCATAACCCCGATAAATGGCACTTAATTGTGAACTTCGGGAGCGAGCGGGCTCGTTAGTGAGGGCTTGATTTGCCCATGCCAACGCACTGGCGGGGTCAGTTGTCGCCCACACCTCGAGCACGGAGATGCGAGCTCGCTCGCTGTCGCGCAAGGACTCGATTTGCGAGGCCAGTTCGAGGGCGGCCAGAGGCTCTGTCTCGGCGAGTTGGCTCAGCAGTTCATTAATGAGGCGGGTTCGCTTCGGGTTCGACTTGGGCAGTGCCAAGGCTTCATTGAGTAATTCGCGGGTCAATGAGCCGCTTAAGTCCGGGATTATGCGCAGTGCCTCCTCGAGCGCGACGCCTTCGTCATCCAGAAATGCTTCGAGTGCAGACGTGCTGTTCCTGACCAGACTATCTTCGGAGGGCACGTCCCGATCTTCCGGGTCGGAGTTGGCGACTGCCGTTTGCATGGCCGCTGCGGGCGGGGCAGCCTCTTTTTTCTGTGAGCCGATGTAGTAAGCCGTCAACAAGCTGACAGACCAGACGAGGAGACAAAGAAGGAGCGTGGAGCGTTTCATATGTGAGGTGTGCAATAGAGGACTACCGAATTATGTAAATCGCAAGCTATCCTTAAAAGTCACACAGTTAGACCATTTTCACGTTACGAATGTCTTTTCACCCACTGCTGTGGCGATTGACCGAAAGTCCGTTTAAATGCCCGTGAAAAATAATACACCGAGCTGAACCCGAGCGCATCGGCCGTCTCCGAGACGCTCTTATGCGTGTGCAGCAACAAATCGCGCGAGCGGTTGAGCTTGATGCGATTTTCAAACTCGCGGGGGGCATGTCCAGTCTGCTTCTTGAAGGCAAAGCGAAAGCGTGAGTAACTGCAGCCGAGCTCGCGGGCAAGCGCTTCTAGGTCAGTACGCTCGTTCAAATGGCGGAGCATGGCAGCCTTCGCCCGACGCACGATCGACGCATCTGTGTGCTCTGCCGCGCTGCTGTCCTCGTAATCGGCCTTCAAAAAAGCTAAAATGAGCGGGATATGACTGGCCGCGATTTGATCGCGGCCGGATACGTCCTGCTCTGCCCAGTGGAGGAGCCGGTCGAATGACTTCGAGAGTTCATCGCGTCGATCCGTCGGCAGCACTGCGTCTTGAGGGCGGAAGAACTGGTGCATCACCCGCGTGGCGTCTGCCCCTCTGAACCCCGCCCACGATTCCCGCCAGCCGGTAGCGCGATCCGGGCGATAGCGGTGCCATTCGCCCGGGAAGAGCAGCAGCGCTGTGCCTGCTTTGACAGTCCGGACACGCATTTGAGCTGATTCAAACTGTCCGCCACCCGCTTCGATGTATACAATCTGGAATTCATCGAGCGTGCGCCGCCCTTCTGAATCGAATAGGTAGCCCTGAGGGTGCCCTGTCCCTGGATACGTGGCCCCCGGCGCGATCTCTTGGCGACCAGCGTCCAAGATGCGCCAGCCCCAACCGGCAGCGGCAGGGTCGGAGGGGAAGTATCGACTGAAGCTCTCCATCTTTCCTGCCCAGCTTGCGAATTTTTTTATGAAAAAGCGATGTCAAAAAGTGCAAATATTGAGTCATCCCGTGTATTCACGAAGAAGGGGGATTTTGCTAGTATGTGTATTCTGCAACACAGGCAGGATGCACCCAAAAGGCATTTTACCTGTGCTCCTTAGTATGCAACCTCCCTCGCACTCATGTATAACGAAGCCAAACAAATGTACGCCTCTATCGGCGTTGATGTCGAACAAGCTCTCACCGTCCTGGCCGAGACTCCAATCTCTCTGCACTGCTGGCAGGGCGATGATGTCGTCGGATTCGAAGAAGGCGCGGGCGCGCTCGGTAGCGGTCTTGCCGTGACGGGTAACTACCCCGGCAAAGCGCGCAGCATCGATGAGCTGCGTCAAGACCTTGAGCAAGTGCTCGGTCTCCTCCCTGGCAACCACCGCCTCAACCTCCACGCCATCTACGGCGATTTCGGCGGACAGAAAGTCGACCGCGATGCGATTGAGCCGGAACACTTCCAGAGTTGGATCGACTGGTGTAAGAGTCAAAGTATCGGCATGGATTTCAACCCGTCCAACTTTTCGCACCCAAAAGCAGACGATGGTCTCACTCTGAGCAGCCCGGATGCCGGCACGCGCGATTTTTGGATCGAGCACTGTAAGCGCAGCCGTCGGATCGCCGCCGAGATGGGCAAGCAGCTCGGCAGCCCCGCTGTGACCAATGTATGGATTCCTGACGGTATGAAGGATCTGCCGGCCGACCGCCAGAGCTTCCGCCAGCGCCTTTCTGATAGCCTTGACGCCATCTTCGCCGAAGGACTCGATCCCGCGCACAATATCGATGCTGTCGAGTGTAAGCTCTTTGGCATCGGGTCCGAGAGCTTCGTCGTCGGTTCGCACGAGTTCTACATGGGCTACGCGCAAAAGCACCAGACCGCTCTCTGCCTCGACGCCGGCCACTTCCACCCGACCGAGGGCATCGCCGATAAAATTTCCTCCGTGCTCATGTATGTGCCCGAGCTGCTCCTGCACGTCTCCCGTGGCGTGCGTTGGGACAGCGACCACGTCGTGCTCTTCGACGATCAGACGCAAGCCATTATGCAGGAACTCGTCCGCTGCGATGCGCTTCCGCGCACCCACATCGGCCTCGATTTCTTTGATGCCTCGATCAACCGCATCGCCGCCTGGACGATCGGCACGCGCGCCGCGCAAAAGTCGCTCTTGCTCGCCCTCCTGGAGCCACGTCAGGCGCTCCGTGAGGCCGAGCTCTCCGGCGACTACACCACGCGTCTCGCCCTGCTCGAACAAGCCAAGGCATTGCCCTGGTCCGCCGTCTGGGCTGAATTTTGCCAGCGTAATGGCGCGCCCGGCGAACTCGAGTTGCTCGGCAAAGTTAAAGACTACGAGAAGTCGGTGCTCTCTAAGAGGGCCTAGGGGCGCCACTTGCCAGAGACTATGAGCTCTGAGGGTAACGGCCGTATTGTAGCGACTTGTCGCGAGTCAGGTCGACGGGCAGAAAGATCCTATACTCTTGGAGATAGCATGTGGCCTTTCGTCGCCGTTCACACGTCGACACGACTCGCGTCGCTACAAAAAATAGACGACTAATAGGTTGTTTCGTCCGTCCGGCTTAGCTTAAATCGCCCCGCACCCCGCATCCCGCATCCCGCCCATGAATTTCGATCTCCTTCATCCCCGCGACCAAATCGAGCTGACCATGGCTCGCATCTACGGTCGAGACATGACCACGACCTCCGGCGGCAATATCTCCGTCCGCGACGAAGACGGTCATGTCTGGATCTCCCCGGCGCGGGTCGATAAGGGCAATCTTAAACGCGGCGATATGGCCAAAGTCGCCCTTAGCGGGGAGCAGCTCGAGGGACCATATCCACCCTCCTCGGAGTGTCCCTTTCACTTGAGTATCTACCGCGCGCGGCCGGACATCAAAGCTATCATCCACGCGCACCCCAGTGCGTTGGTCAGTTTTAGTATCTGTGGGCAAGTGCCCGATACCCGTGTCTTTCCCGAGGCTTGGAACGTCTGCGGGCAAGTCGCCTTCGCGCCCTACGCCCTGCCCGGCAGCCAGCAACTCGGTGAGAATATCGCCGCACAGTTCGCCGCCTCAGTGGAGACGCTCTGCGTCGTGCTCGAAAACCACGGCGTCGTGGTCGGCGGTGCCAATTTGTCCGATGTTTTTAAGCGCTTCGAGACTCTGGAGTTCACTGCAAAAACGATCCTTCAGGCTAAAAATCTCGGTGGGCTTCGCGTGCTCGACGATGCTGGAATGGCTTTGGCTAAAGATCGCCTACCTGCCTTGCCCACTTGCGAGCTTCAGCCGCCCTGTAGCCGGGAGCGCGAGCTGCGTAAAGAGATCTGCGATTTTATGCACCGTGCCTACGAGCACAATCTAGTCACCAGCACCTGGGGTAGCCTCTCTGCGCGGATTGATCAGGATGCCTTTTTGATTACGCCTTACCGGGTCGACCGGCAGTCACTTGATTTGGAGGATCTCATCGTCGTGCGCGGTGGCAAATGCCCCGCTGGTGTTCAGCCCAGCCGCGCCGCTCATTTGCATGGGGCGATCTACGCCGCGCACCCCGAGATGCATGCCGTGATTAATGCGCTGCCCGTCAGCGCAACGGCCTTCAGCGTGAGTGATGCCGTGCTGGATACACGCACCATCCCCGAGAGTTTCCTCTTTCTTAAGGACGTGCCCAAGCTCGCCTACGAAACCCTCCATCGGCAACCCGAGGCCGTCGCCCAAGCCATGGGTCCGGACAACCCGGTCGCCCTGCTGGAGCACAACGGCGCCCTTGTCGCCGGCAAAACCGTGCTCGACGCCTTCGACCGCCTCGAAGTGCTCGAAGCTACCGCTGAAGCTATCATCCAAAGCAAACCCCTTGGCACCATTACCCCCATGGATGATGCCGTCATTGACGAGCTGCTCAAGGCCTTCGGCCGGGTGTAGATGGGTATTTTCTATAAGAGGTAGGGCAGATCCTGCACTTTACGTCAGTTTGAGTATCCCCATTCGTTCATCGACAAGTTGAAGGTACTTTATAGAGTCATCGACACTAAGCTGGCTGCCGTGAATGGTCAGATCCCAGTTGACGGACTGTAGCGCCTGAGTGGTTTTTTCGATCATGCGGTCGTTCAAGCCGCAAATTTCGCGGCCAAAATAGTCGATTAAGAGAGAGCGGTCGAAGCCGGTTTTACGGCCATCCAGTTCGAGGGCGGACTCTTCGTCATCATCGGTGAGAATCCTCGTGTTCAGAAGGTCGTAGGCAGGGGCAAGTTCGATGAGTTTGCCATTTTCCAGAAGCGACCAGTTCTTAAGGTGCATGTCACCGTTGCCGGTGACCCAACAGAAGAGCACGCGCTGGAAGAGCCGCACCAGCTGCAGGCGCGGATTACTGCATTGCGCCTCTACCATGCGGACCAGTGTTTCGAGATTGCCGAGGTATTTCCAAGAGGCGGGCACATCCAGGATCTGACAGGCATCCTCGCAGCGGACGCGCTGGCGATTCCCTGTGCCCCATCGGTCGAAACGCTCGATCCAGAAGACGCCGGAGCCATCTTTGGCAGAAATCCAGCCGCAACGGGGGACATCGATACCCACCTGACGAGCCAGCTCCATGGTCAGGGTCTCGTTTTCAGCGGCACCGGGGAAAGCCTGAGGCGTTGGTTTGAGGATGTAGCTGCCGTTGGTTTCGACGATTTTGAATTGCTGTTCTTTGCGTGAAAAGACTGCTGAAACCTTTGGTTGCATGCCTGACAGTGACATCTTCAGGCGGTGTTTGCCGTGGTACGCGACCAGCTCGGTCGCGGTGTAGGCGAGGGCGTCGTCGCCGGGGTGGATGGCAGCCCGTTTTGTTGCTTTCTGGCCTGGAGTCACTTTGCCGATGGGCTTTTGGTCGCCGCCCGCTGGCAGCACCGAGACGAAGCCCGTGAGATCCAGTCCTACGGCAATGAGTTGTCCCCACTTATCGCCACGGTCGAGCTTGCGCTTGATGAGCAGTTGGTCGAATAGCACGCCCTCGGGCAAGAGGCTGTCAAAGGCGGCGGGAAAGGTATTCCACTCACGTCGTGACTTTGCCAAGTCCCAGCCAAGGAAGACCGGAGGCCCCTCATAGCTCGTCTCGTATTCAAAAGCGTAGTGTCCGCCCTCACGCAGGAGTTTCCCCGCCAGCGTTTCCCCGACGAAGATGTTCAGCGTATCAGTCATTGAGCTTTACCTCCGTGCCGAGGGGGCTTTTCCCAACGAGTTCAATGCCGAGGGCATCGGAGACCGCCAGTAGGCTACTCAAGGTCACATCGCTCCGCCCGGTTTCCAGCTTGTAAATCACGGAGGCGCTGACCCCACTAAGGTCGCGTAGATCCATTTGGCTGAGATGTTGGGCTTTTCGAGCCTCCTTAATCAGTTTCGCGAGTGCGTTCATTTTAAGTTTAAAAGCAATGAATTAGATCCAATTAAATAAAGGGTCTTCTTGGATTTCAAGCTAATTATGCTTTAATCAATGCAAATACAATGATTTATGATTTTTGGACGGCAATATGTGGCCTTATTGAAAGATAAGAGTAGAATCCTTGTAAATGGAAGGATATTCGGGCCTGCGCTGCCAAACTAAAAATGTATAAAGCGATATTTGACGAACTCCGACTACACGCGATGGATAGCCTGTCAGAATTAAAAAAATTAACCAGGCTATAAGAAATAGGGTTGACGGCAGATTATTCGCTTGCAGGGTGGGGTGTGATGAAAGTGCGAAGGACTAAGGTGAG
>Ga0209533_1004259_pt1 | contig 12470 bp, 10 predicted proteins | sample COG_04_FD_184748 | JGI IMG/M metagenome (GOLD analysis project Ga0209533, IMG submission 184748) | Pelagic Microbial community sample from North Sea - COGITO 998_met_04 (SPAdes) (version 2) | ecosystem: Environmental > Aquatic > Marine > Neritic zone/Coastal water | place: Helgoland, sampling... | reverse complement strand
CACATAAACATTTGGATTCGCCTCCTTGTAGGCAGCCAGCTTTTCGGCAGGGCAGGAGTCGGCGAGCGAGCAACCCGCTTCCATATCAGGAAGGAGCACGGTCTTGGAAGGATTCACGATCTTGGCAGTTTCTGCCATAAAGTGCACTCCGCAGAATACGATACTGTCTTGCTCGGCTTCTGCCGCTTGGTAGGCGAGCCCAAGGGAATCACCTACATAGTCTGCAACACGCTGGATCTCGTCTACTTGGTAGTTATGCGCCAAGATGACGGCATTTCGCTCTTTTTTAAGCTTCAGCACTTCCTCCTGAATCGCAGAAAGCGGTGTCTCCTCTGTGCGAGGATTAAATACCATAGGTTCGTAGTTGAGTGTCTCAGTAGCCATAGTGAAAAAATGAAGCGACGAGAATCGGCGTAGGGCGCAATTAAGTCAAGTCTGTGGGGGTTCCGTCTTAACCCTCCAGGCGAGAGCGTCCGACTAGGTCCGGACACCAGTGCGCTATGGGAAGGTCGCAAATCAAACGGATGCCGACACGGAGGTCCGCGCTTCCAATTTAGATAATTGTTTCTTGATGGCGGTGTATGCCTGTCAAGTCGAAGCGATTACGAAGACTGGGCCCTGCGCGTCATTACAGCGTTGTCAGTTTCAGGGAGTCGAGGCTCCACCTGTCTGCCTTGAGCGTGTCGTAGTGTAAAACCTGCGGCTGGGAAGGGGGACACACGGCGGTCTTTGGTTCAAAATCTCACGATTTCGGCTACAGTTAACCCGTGGAAATCGGGACACTCTAGGGCGGGCTGCTCTGGGAACGTCAGACTGGAATGTCTCATCTACGCATCCAGACTTCAGAATTTGACCTTGGACGTTCCGCTGTCGGTTCCTCTGTGTATGACTTTTGTATGTTCACTTCTAGTTGGCTTAGCCGCCAGTCATTGGCGGGAGGAAGGCAACTTCGTCGCCGTCTTTGAGCTCGGCTTCGTGTGCGGAGAGCTCGTGGTTGATGGCGACTTGCAGTTGCTTGAAGTCGTGTGGGAAACGATAGGCAGCTTTGAGTTCGGCGTATAAGTCTGCTGGAGAGTGGCTACTGAGTTTGCGTGTTTCGACTGTTTTACCTGCTAGGTCAGCAAGTTGGGCGAAGTAGAGAATCTTGATCTGCATAAGAGTTAAATAGTCTCGATGGTTCGTGCGTATTCTTCTGCGGTATTGATATTATCTAAGCTGCGAGGATCGTCTTGTTGGACGAGTTGTGCTTGTTGAACGATGAGTAGCTTTCGAGGGCAGCTTTTGCCCAGCTCTTTGGAGAGTTCGATGAGCCCTTGATCACTGCCACTAGGGTAGAGAGCGCAGAGTGGTTCGGGTAAGCCGTCGTAAGTGCTTTGATAGGCGGTGAGTTTTGGCTGAGTGGCTCGAAAGTGTGCAATGAGTTTTTCGAGCGTTGCTTGTGTGATGAATGGGAGGTCACATGCGAGCACGAGCCAATGAGCGTTTGGGTGAGTGGCCATTGCGGATAAAATTCCACAAAGTGGGCCGTGGATGCCTTGGATCGAATCGTAAATCGGTTCAGCGATTTGAGGGCATTCAAAGTTCTGTTCTTTGCGCTGAGAAACATACACGCGTTCACAAACGGTGTGGAGTAGCGTTGCGGTGCGTTCGAGTTGAGTGTCTTGGCTGCCGTATGTCAGCAGCGCTTTGTCACTGCCCATACGCTCGCTCTTGCCGCCAACCAAGACGAGTCCGTAAATACCATGGCTCATCGCGAGTAGTCGGACTTACCGCCCGTTTTTTTAACCAATCGAGTGGACTCAATGACGATGTCTTTGGAAGCGGCTTTGCACATATCGTAAATTGTGAGTGCAGCACCACTGACTGCAGTAAGGGCTTCCATCTCGACTCCTGTTTGATCGAGGACTTTAACACGAGCTTCGATGCGTAGGCGCGCCTCATCTGCTGGGGCGATGTCGATCTTTACCGATTTTAAATTCAGGGGGTGGCAGAAGGGGATCAGCTCTGAGGTTTTCTTGGCTGCCATCGTTCCTGCGATAATTGCGGTGTCAAGTATCGGACCTTTCTTTGAGCTCCAACCTGCATCGGTAAATGCCTGCATAAGTTCGGTGCCGAGGTAAACGAAGCCTTCAGCGATTGCGATACGCTCAGAAGGGGCTTTTTGAGAGACATCCACCATGGTGGGACGTTGATCTTTATCGATATGTGTAAATTCCATCAGACTAAAGGTATCGCGCCGAGCGCTTGAGTTGTCAAAGCGACAATATATGGAATCTGAGATGCGTTGCGCGTGTTCCACCAGCTAAGGCAGTTTGCGCTGAGTATACACAGCCGATGCGGCAACGTTTTGGAGTGTGCGAAGCTGAGCGGCCGTTCGTCCAAAATCTTATGATTTCAGCTACAGTTAGCTAATGGAAATCAGGACTTTCTGTAGGGGCTTGCTCTGGGAGAGCCAGACAGGAATGTCTGAGCTACGTGTCTGGACTTTACTCTTCGACGCTCGGAGCTCCTTCCCTGTCTTCGATACTGCAAATGAAGACCGCTGACTACTCGTTGACTAGGCTGAAGGTGCCTATCGCAATGACTCGATCATTATTGTAAGAAAGTGCACTGAGTGCGTGCGCTTCGCCATGTGCGCTGAGTTTAAGTTCGGCACTTGCTTGGCTTGTGAATGTTTGTTCGGTGTCGCCGTAGGCGCGTTGTAGAAATCCATCGTCTGCAATCCGCATGTCTGTGTTGGTGGTGACTGCGTGAGCAAGGTAGATTTGTGGCACGAGAGATTCTGACGTCGCTGAAACAATTTGAAAGGAGTAGGGTAGAAGCGCCAGACGGTCGATCCACATTGAGGTGTCTAGAATTTGAGCGCCAATCGGTAGCGGTGCTGCTTGTGTGAGTGCGAGAGGGTCCTCGCTGGCCTTTTCGGTTTCGACAGCCATTGTGACTTCTTCGCTTCCTTCCTCATCTTCCGTATTTGCAAGTGGAGTAATCGCACTCACCGGAATGAGCGTGTGATTGATAATTTCATGAGACTGTATGTCTAAAAGGCGCATGAAGAGCAGGCCTTGCTCTGCGGTCGCGTCAATGAGCTCGATCGCGAGAAGCGCTAGCTTTTTGCCCTCGTAGCTTTGCGCCCCATCGAAAGTGAGCTCTGAGGATTCATTGAGTTTGAGGTTTTGTGGGACGCTCACCGTAAAGTGAGTGCCGTCAATATCAACGATGGTATCATATGCTTGGTTGCGTGCCTGAGCTGAGATTCTTTTTGTGCCGTCGCGGTCACTAATAAAGATATGGTCAAACAGAACTGTGCTGTATCCTTTAGTGCGAGCGAAGGCTAGGAGTGATTTTGTCGACTGAGTGAATGCTTTTTCGTAAGTCGTGGATTCTAAAGTGAAATTAAACTTTTTCGCAGCGACGGCCAGCTGAGCGTCACGCTCTGAGTTGAAGTTTGTTAGGAATGCGACTAGTTCGCGCTGTGCGGTATCGAGTTCGATTTCTGCGATTTTCTTTTGTGCTTCGCCTTGCTTGACCATCTCTTGCACCTCTTTTTGATCCCTAAATGCACTGATCTTGGTTTGTATAAGGTAGTCTGCAGATTGTATGTCAGACGCAGCCTTCTCGACTGCAGCTTCAAGTTTGAGTAGGGTGACGCGCTGACTGGCGTTCATGGTTTGCCTGAGTGTATTTCGTTCCTCAAGTATGCTTAAATCTAAAGGCTCTTGGTTGTGTGGTGCACCGTGGCAGCAGAGTGCTAGCATCAAAGCAGCGGTAAATAAGATGCCTTTGAGGCAAGTTCTGGGGGAATGATTGAGCATAGGGAATCTTGTTATTGCTAACGAAGTGAGGGGAAATCTAAGTTGAGAAATTGATACATCTGTGCCAAGACATTTTTCGTAGTAGGGTCGTGTATTAGACACTTGCAGCTTGCTAGAAGTAGAATCTCGTCGAGCTGGATTGACAGTATGTCTTTATTCACTCTGTTTCAGAAGCATGAGTTTTAATGAAGAACTGACGCTTGCTAGAGATACAGTGGCGACCATTATACCTGCTGGTGAAGAGCATACCCTGAAAGCGGGCACCCGTGCCGTGATTTCTCAGGCATTGGGCGGCACGGTGACGATTCGCACGGATTCAGGTTTATTTCGACTGGCGAGTAAGGACTGGGATGCATTGGGCGATGTGGCTGCGGCGGAACTAAGCTCGGCCGCAAATGCGGCCGAGCCCGACCATAGCAATTCCCCGTTCAGCGAAGAGTTGGTTTGGGAAGCGATGAAACACTGCTTCGACCCTGAGATACCAGTAAACATCGTAGACTTGGGTTTGATCTACGATCTGCAAATTGGAGAGCCTGATGAGGCAGGTAAGCATTTGGTCAACGTCAAGATGACGCTTACCGCTCAAGGTTGCGGCATGGGCCCGGTTATTGCAGATGATGCCAAGCAAAATATTGAGGCCTTGGAGGCTGTTTCAGGTGCACAAGTAGATATTGTATGGGATCCGCCATGGACACCGCATATGATTTCGCCCGCTGGTCGTGAAAAGCTGGGTATCGATTAAGCTACAAACACGCTTCGATCGCTCTGTATGGTCTGCATCCACAGGTGCTTTTACAACATCATGTATACGGGTGTAATTTTTCAGTCGATACTTGTCATTGCTTAACACATGCGGAAGATCGGAGACATGCACCTACATCGTCTATCGATCCTTGCCCTTCTTCCATTATTTTTCTTAGCTGCTTGTAGCTCGTCCGGGCCGTCTGTGTCGTCCACGTCGACTCCAGCGGCTGAGCCACTGGGCACTGTCGAACGCCCCGATTATGTTCGTGATGTTCAAATCGTGATCGTCACCGATCGTGGTGATATTGAAGCTACTGTGTTTGCGACGAAGACTCCGGTGACTGCGGCAAGCTTTCTAAATCTAGCCAAGCGTGGCTACTATAATGGGCTCACGTTTCACCGTGTGATTGAAGACTTTATGATTCAAGGGGGTGACCCAGTGGGGAATGGCACTGGTGGTCCTGGCTATAAGTTTGAAAACGAAATCCACCCTGCGCTGCGTCACAACAACTGGGGCATCCTTTCGATGGCCAACTCGGGGCCAGGCACCAACGGGAGTCAGTTCTTTATCACCCATGGTGAAACTGCATGGTTGGACGGTAAGCACACAGTCTTCGGCAAAGCTACCAAAGGTAAATTCGTGGTGAACTCAGTTCGCAAAGGCGATAAGATCAAAGAAATCAAAGTGCTCACCAATACCGATGTTTTGTTTGAAGAGCAAAAAGCGCGTATCGCGCAGTGGAATACAGTGCTTGAATCGAATGGATTTTAGGCTCCACCGATGAACACTACACTGTGGAATGCTCTAGCAACATTCTCGTTCGACGAGGAGGGCGACGAGTTTACATTTAAGGCACGTCTCGCGCGCGAAAATGGCTGGACGGAGTTTTTTACTGAAAGAGCAATCGAAGAGTATCGGCGCTATGTATACCTTTGTTGTGAGGCAGGTCATCCCTGTGCGCCCTCGGATGTGGTGGATCAAGTCTGGCATTTGCATCTGTGCTATACACGGTCTTATTGGATACGACTTTGTAACGAGACATTGGGGCAAAAAATTCACCATGGTCCGACTCGCGGTGGTAGAGACGAAACTGAAAAGTTCACGGACTGGTATACTCAGACTTTGAGCTCATACCTAGTGGTGTTTGGAGAAACACCAGCGCATGATTTATGGCCTACAATAGAGGTGTATTTGCAGAAGAAATCTTTTCAGCGGGTGGATACATCGAAGAACCTAGTGCTTTCGAAGAGTCGGCTGGTCGCGGCTGTCACCGCGATTACGCTGTCTTTGGGACTAGCTGGTTGCGGTATGATTGCTGTCGCCAGTTCTACGATTCCATTTGGGGTGATCTTTGTAGGTGTTCTTCTAATTGTGGCTATCTGTATTCTCATCAAGAAGAACAAGAAGGGGGGGCCTGGTGGCCCTGGTGGTTGTGGCGGTAGCTGCGGTAGCGATTCTGGCTGCGGTGGTTGTGGTGGCGATTAGTTTCACTTTCCTGTCCTCAGCGTTGCTTTTGGCGTAAGAATCCTTTCTGTTGTGGGCTTATGAATTGGAACAAGGTCCGCGAATTTGAAGAGATCATTTACGAGAAGTGCGATGGAATCGCTAAAGTAACGATCAATCGTCCCCATCGTCGTAATGCATTTACGCCTGATACGGTGACAGAACTGATCGAAGCGTTTACCGATGCCCGTGAAGATACCTCGATCGGTGTGGTGCTGCTTACTGGGTTCAATCCGCAGACGGATGGTAAATTTGCCTTTTGCGCTGGTGGTGATCAAAAGATCCGTGGCCACAAGAAGGGTGGTTATATCGGTAAGGACGGTGTGCCTCGTTTGAATGTCTTAGATCTACAAAAGCTCATTCGCTCGATGCCGAAGGTGGTGATCGCTCTCGTTGCGGGTTACGCGATCGGTGGTGGCCATGTGTTACATGTAGTGTGCGACCTGACGATTGCGGCAGACAATGCAGTCTTTGGTCAAACGGGCCCGAAGGTGGGGAGCTTTGATGGTGGGTTCGGATCGAGCTATTTAGCGCGAATTGTCGGACATAAAAAAGCACGAGAAATTTGGTATCTATGCCGCCAATACACTGCTCAAGAGGCAATGGACATGGGCTTAGTCAATAAAGTCGTTCCTTACGAAGACCTCGAAGCTGAAGGGGTGCAGTGGGCGAGTGAAATCTTGCAACATAGCCCGCTCTCTATTCGTTGTTTAAAAGCTGCTTTCAATGCCGATGTGGATGGTCAACAAGGACTTCAAGAGTTGGCGGGCAACGCGACCTTACTCTATTACCTAACTGAAGAGGGTGAAGAAGGACGGAAGGCTTGGAACGAAAAACGCGCACCAGAGTTTAACAAATATCCGTGGTTACCTTAGTGCTTTGTCTAAATATGAATCCACTTATGGGCTTTATCACGAAAAGGCGATTAAGATTATGATTAAGAGTAAGATTAAGAAGTGGTTCGGCTGCCTGTTGAGCTTATCTGCTCTGCCTTTGATCGGTTGTGCTGAGAAGGCAGCGACTGAGTTTACGGTGGTTGCTTACAACGTGGAGAATCTATTCGACGTGGATGGTATCGCGATGTTTCGCGATTATAAACAAGATGAGGCGGACGATCCGTTTACCTACACTCGTGCAAAACTGCTGACTAAATTGCAGAACCATACTGCGGTTCTAAAGACTTTTAACGCCGGCGCAGGGCCTGAGGTGATTCTTTTTCAAGAGTTTGAGGCTGATTTTTCTCCAGAAAGCACAGATGAGCTGGATCAGTTTTTAGCAAACTATGCGGAAACCAGCGTCGTTGAGATGCTTGGTGACGCTTGGAAAGCGGAGTATGCAGGGCTGTCCTCGAAAGCGTGGTTATTAAAAGCAATGTCGGACTCGGGTCTGCATGGCTATTCCGTGGTAACGGTGCCTTCGAAAGGCTTGGATTCAGGGATCGCGCATGCGAATGCGGTGTTTTCTAAGTTTCCGATTGTCAGCTCAGTCGCGCACGAACTCGAGCAGGCTCGTGATATTTTAGAAGTCGAGCTCGATGTGCATGGGCATTCGCTGTGGGTCTATGTGAACCATTGGAAGTCGGGTGCTTCAAATCCAGAGCGAGAGCCGATTCGTGTGCAAAATGCGAATGTGCTGCGCTCGTTGATTGATGCACGGCTTGCTGAAGATCCCTTAGCGGACATCATTATTGGAGGTGACTTAAATTCACACTACAATCACTCCATTTTGTATCCAGATATCGAGACAGGTATCAACGATGTGCTGGGGTCTCAGGGCAATGAGATGGCGATTCGCGAGGATAAAGGCCCAGATCTTTATAATCTCTGGTATGAAATCCCACCCGAAGCGCGTTACTCGGAAGTTTGGCGCGGTCGTCGTGGCACATTGATGCATCTGCTGATCACGCGCGGGCTCTACGATACGAGTGGAGTGCAGTATGTGGATGGAAGTTTCGATAAACTTTTATTAACTGGCCTCAATGCGGATAAAGTAGGGCGACCTTTAGCATGGAACTTCGCGGGCGCCACGGGCGGCGGAGTGACGGATCACTTGCCCGTGTATGCACGCTTCTCTGTGAGTGATGGTGAGCAGGGCGACTATTTGGATTTAGACAACCCTAGTGAGGGCACCGATGCGCTCGATTACGAAATGCCCTTAGGTTATTTGTCAGATTCCAGCATTCAGCTAGAGGATGGCGCTTTTCTAAATGAAGTCGAAGATGCCGAACTCGGTCCCTACATCGGTAAGATGTATACGGTGGACGGAACCGTTGCGCGTCTAAAGCCTTTGCAAGTAAACATAGGCGGCACTCTTTGGTCGATTTATTCTCATGATGTTTCTATTCTAGAGCAGTTGAAAGCGAGTGGTTTGGAAAACAATCTTCCAGAATTGCGCTTAGTCGTTGAATTAGGTATTTGGAAGGGAAAGCGTCAGTTTGTGGTGGAAGCACTGCTCATGGGCGCTGGCCGAAACTAGTTCCTAGTTCCGCGACCGCACTGGAATTTAGTCGCGGAAGCACGCGTTGCTTTCGGCCAGCGTTTCTTGCCTCTTAATTTCGCTAATTTAGGTTGAACAAAGCTGAGAGGGCGGTTTCGTAAAAATGTTCATGTCACGGAAGCAAACTTATCAGCAAAAATACTGTATCTGCACACTAATGGTGTGTGTAATTTTTTTACTGTTTGCGAGTGCTTGCACTCAAGCTCCCGTTGTCGAGCGCAGTGAGAATCCTTTGCCGAAAGATGTTTCCATTGCGGACGTCGAACCTGGGCAATATGGGGGTATTTTTATTCTAAACGATACATCTCCGCCGAAGACATTTAATTTTTTGGTGCCAGGAAATCTAAACACACGTTCCATACAGGAGAAGTTTTCAGCTCCACTGGTGAAATACAATCCTCGCACGCAGGCCGTCGGGCCTTATCTAGCGAAGTCGTGGGACGTGAGTGAAGATAGCCAGACCTTTACCTTTCATTTGCGTGAAGGAGTTCGATGGAGTGATGGAGAGCCGTTTAGTGCTGAAGATGTGAAATTTACCTTTGATCTGATCTTCGCCGATGAGGTTGATAAAGAATCAGGCAAGGTGCGCCCCTTGTTTCCTTCACGCTTTTATGAGGAGATGAAGGTTAATGGTGAGAAGCCCAGCTATCGAATGGTCGATGGACTTACTTTCGAAGTCAGCCTTCCGACAGTCTTTGCTCCTTTTCTATTATCTATGGAAAATGTGCTAATTTTGCCAAAGCACAAGCTCGGCGCTACCTTAAAAGATCGCACATTCTTTAAACAATGGTCGACGCAAACAGCAATCAAGACTCCAGAAGAAATTGTGAGCCTAGGACCTTTTGTTGTCGATTCTTACCGCCCAGGGGAGCGTTTGGTCATGACTCCAAATCCGCACTTCTGGCGGATCGATGCTGAAGGCCAACGACTGCCCTATATCGATTATTTAGTGTATAAATTTGTTGCTGAGTCAAACACTGGAACCGTGCATTTTGCCACTGGCCAAAGTGACGCCTCGGGTATATCCGCTGCAGATTTGGATTGGATCAAAAAGGGTGAAGAGGTCTACGATTTCACCGTTTATGAGAAAGGCTTGTCTACCAATGTAAGCTTTTTCTGGTTCAATCAACACCTCGGTTCAAATGAGGATGGAGTGCCTTATTTATCGCCTCATAAGAAACGCTGGTTCACGGATAAGCGTTTTCGGCAAGCAGTGCAGACTGCGTTTAATCGAAAAGGCATTATCGATGCCTTACTATTTGGTAAAGGAGAGCCTTTAAATAGCATCATACCATCTTCGCGTGGTAAATGGCACAATCCAGACCTACCGACGTATGAGTATGATCCGGAGCGAGCCCGTGAGATTCTCGCTGGTGCAGGTTACACATGGGATGTAAATGGTAAGTTGCAAGATAGTCAGGGAGTTTATGTTGAAATTGAATTGCTCGCAGTCGATGGAGTGGCTTCAGCGGATACGATTGCCGTGACGTTTGTCGAAAACATGAAGGAAATCGGAATGACGGTTAAACTCGCGAAAGTCGATTTTGTTACCTTACTTGCGAAGACTGACGAGACCTTCGATTATGATTTAACTTTTTTATCCTGGGGTTCCAGTAGCGCTGGTTATGACCCGGGAGGTAGCAAAGCTTTGTATTTAAGTAGCGGTATTTTTCATCAGTGGTATCCTGAGCAAGAGTCACCTGCAACGGATTGGGAAGCTCGTATTGATGAACTCTTCCTCGAACAAGAGAGCACTTTGGATATGGAAAAGCGCATTGCAAACATACATGAGATTCAGGCTATTTTAGCCGAACAACTACCGTTGCTATATATTTTTAGCGGGTATGGGTATGTCGGCGTGCAGAACAAGTGGGAGAACATTTATATTCCGCCGACAGGTTCTATTTTGTGGAATTTAGATGAAGTGTGGACCGCTGACACAGAGCTATAGATTATGTTTACTTTTATTGTTAGACGTTTGCTTTCATTGATTCCGCTTTTGTTCGGAGTCAGTATGCTAGTGTCTATTTTGATGTATGTTTCGCCTGGAGACTTCTTAACTCAGTCCCGTGCGGCAAAGGACATCGCGCCTGAAGTGATTGCTCAGCAAGAGCGACAATTGGGGCTGGTGGATGATGAGGGGAATCCGACTGCATGGTATGTTCGTTATGGTCATTGGTTGGCGAATGTGTCACCCATTAAGTATGGCCCATGGACAGGCGATCAAGAAGCTGGGGTTTCCATCGGTGCGCCCTATTTAGGCGAATCCTTTGGCTATAAGGTGAAGGTGACAGAGCTCTTGGCTCAACGTGTGCCGGCGACATTTTTGCTTTCTTTAACTTCGATCACTTTTGCTTGGATGATCGCCATTCCTTTGGGCGTGCTGGCGGCTATTTACAAAGATTCTATCTTTGACCGAATGGCCGCGCTATTAGCTTATGCGGCACTTTCGATTCCAGAGTTTTTTCTAGCAATTTTGGCTGTTTATGTCGCGTCCGTTACCGGGTGGTTTCCTGTTGGTGGGCGTTCCTCTGTCGAAAGTGAGTTTTACCCTGTGGCTCTTCAGTTTGCAGATTACGTGTATCACTTGATTTTGCCGACCATAGTGCTTGGTATCGGCAGTGTCGCTGGAATGATGCGTATTATGCGTGCCAATTTCATCGATTATATGCAGGCGGAGTTTGCGACGACCGCACGTGCAAAAGGGCTGAAAGAACGTGTGATCATGTTTAAGCATGTGCTGCGCAACGCGATTAATCCGCTTATTACTTCGTTTGGCTACTCGTTTGCAGGCTTACTCTCAGGTGCTCTGCTAGTTGAAAACGTGATGAATTATCCAGGCCTTGGACAATTGATTTACGATGCGATCGTGCGTGAAGATCAATACGTAGTTATGGCCGGTGTCTTGATGGGGGTGATCATGTTGGTTTTTGGAAACCTGCTTGCTGACATGCTCTTGGCTTGGACAGACCCGCGGATTCGTGTCGAGTCTACTGGTAATGAAACAGCTACCACGCGCAGTAAGATTACATTCATTTGGATGGGCCTAATTGGCTTAATCTTTTTGGAGATCCTATTGGAGGCGTTTGCACCGTCCGTGTTGTCGACAATTGGTGTGATTTTGAAGTATCTCGGTATTGCCTTGGTTACAGCGCTTGCGATCGCATGTATTGCACTCGTTGGGTATATTGTTTTTACCTTATTTAAGAATCTATTGGGCCAAGTGATTCGTCGACCGATGGGACTCGCCGCACTCATCGTATTGATGATTTTATACGGCGGTGCATTGTTTGCTCCCTTCCTCGCGCCGTATCCGATCAGTAAGCAAAACTTGGAAAAGCCCTATCATCCACCAACTGCGCTCACATACAGAGACGGCGCACTACATGTAAAGGCATACGAAAAGAAAGAGGTCGGATCTGCTGTGTATGAAGAGCAGTCAGGCGAGTTGATTCCAGTGCAGTTGTTCGCGAAAGGGGAACCGTATAAGCTCTTTGGACTGATCCCAATGGAGCGTAAATTGTTTCAACTTGATACTGTGGATGCGAAAGCTCGGATTTATTTATTGGGCTCGGATGATACAGGACGCGACATATTTAGTCGTTTACTGCACGGTGCTCAAATCTCACTTTCGATAGGTTTTATCGGTATCTCTATCACCTTGATTATTGGTTTTTTAGTGGGCGCTATGGCTGGCTATTACGGTGGTGCGGTCGACTTTATTGCGATGCGTATGGTCGAATTACTGATGTCTGTGCCCGCGCTCTACTTATTGCTCGCGCTTCGTTCTGCGCTAATCAGCCCAGACTTTTCCTCCGCACAGGTCTTTATTGTCATCATAGTGATACTATCGGTGATTGGCTGGGCGGGAACGGCACGTATTATTCGTGGGATGACCTTGTCGATTCGAAATC
>Ga0209533_1004257_pt1 | contig 12473 bp, 10 predicted proteins | sample COG_04_FD_184748 | JGI IMG/M metagenome (GOLD analysis project Ga0209533, IMG submission 184748) | Pelagic Microbial community sample from North Sea - COGITO 998_met_04 (SPAdes) (version 2) | ecosystem: Environmental > Aquatic > Marine > Neritic zone/Coastal water | place: Helgoland, sampling... | reverse complement strand
GAGCTGATTAATATTGGCGACAGCCTCAGAGGCGGCACCGGCTAAATCAGCTTCACCTAAACCACCGGCCATCAAATCAATACCGGCACAGAAGTGATTGCCGCGTCCGGCAAAGATAATCGCTCTTATATCTGGGTCGGCAGCAAGCTCATTAAGGGCTTCAGGAATCGCTCCCCAAAGCGCTGGTGTCAGAGCATTAAACTTCGCTGGACGGTCCAGCCACAGGGTGCCCACAGCACCGTTTTTTTCAATTGAAACTACATCTGAAGAAAAAGCCATTTATATAGGTACTCTCGAATTAAATACATTTAGTTTTTATTATTTTAAATCAGCAAACTGCTATTGATTACCCGCTATTAATTACCAGCTTTTAATAACCTGCTCTTAATAACCTGTTCCTAATAACCAGCAGTGCCATCCATAATTTTTTCATAGAGATCTCGCTCGAGCTTTTGATATTGCTTCACTCGCGGCGGCATCACATAGAGTTCATCAGTGACTTGATCCACATGAAAGGCCTGCTTGCGCAAGTCTCCTTTGAGCAGCTTAAAGGTGCCAGTGGTAGTTGCCTCAGGCTGAACCCGAACAAATACCGGCTGCGAAAAATGCGTCAGGTTGGCATTAACAAAATCCGAAAAAGCATCCACATCAAAAACCTGCCCCGCTCTCAGGGTCAATGACACCATGCCCGCTTTACCCTCTGTTGCTGGTATATCGACACCGTAGACATTAGCCATTTCAATCTGCTCACAGCCATTGAGAATCTCACCTACTTCATTGGTGGAGACATTCTCCGAGCGCCAGCGGAAGGTATCACCCACCCGGTCGACAAACTGATAGTGCTTCTTGCCAACGGCGAAACCCACATCCACTTCGTTAATCAGGTCACCAGTATTAAACCAAGCATCTCCCGGCTTAACCACATCCCGCAGAATTTTCGATTCGGTGGCATCATTGTTGGTATAACCATCAAATTTGTAGCGCTCATCAATCTCACCGAGCAATAGGCCAGCCTCCCCTACCGCCACCTGGATCAGTTCACCATCCGCATCGCGGACCATTTCATCGGCATCAATATCATATTGAACCAGCATGATATTGGCTGGGGTCAAACCCATGGTGCGATCTTTATTTAAGGCATTAAAAAAGCTCACATTACCTTCGCTGGAACCGTAGAACTCACAGACCCGCTCTATACCAAACCGCTGTTTAAACTCATCCCAAATATCCGGTCGCAGACCATTGCCAAACACTCGTGTCAGACTGTTGTTTTGCTCGAAGGGCGACACCGGCTGAGCTAATAGATAGCGACACAGCTCACCGACATAAATAAAATTGGTGGTCTTGTACTTATGCACATCAGACCAAAACTCCGATGCGGAAAAACGGCGGCGCAGGAAGATAGAGGCGCCGGTATAAAAGGCACTGCCTATACCGCACATCAACCCGGTGCCGTGAAACAGTGGCAGGCAGAGGTAAAAGCGATCGCTGGGTTTAGCCCGGCAACCGGCTAAGCCAAAGGCGTGGGCCGCGGCCAACCAGCGTCGGTGGGGAATCTTGGCGGCCTTGGGCATGCCGGTAGTGCCTGAGGTGAAAATATACATGGCAGTAGAACCGGCCAAAATAGTATTGGTATCCTCAAGGTTGGTATCCGGGTACTGCTCCAAGGTGCTGACAATATCTCGGGCATTTTCCGGCACCGGATTGCTGCGCTGATCTGCCACCCAAAGAATATCTTCATCAGCTAATGACAGCTGAGAGCGCACAGCATCTAGATTGCCATAGACCTCTTCACCGATCAGACACTTGGAAGAACCCGAAACGGTGACACAATGGGCTAATTGGGCGCCGGTTAAGGCATAGTTGATCAGACTCGAAATGGCACCAATTTTTTGCAGGGCAAAGGTACAGGCGAGCATTTCGATTCGGTTTTCCATCATCACCGAAACACAGTCGCCGCGCTTAACGCCACCGGCCATTAGAGCGCGAGCAAACTGATTGGTGAGAGCATTAAACTCGCCCCAGGTTAGCTCCTTGCCCTCAAATATAATCATACTGCGGTCGGCGTATTTGGCTACTGTACCCTCTAGCACACTGGCCATGGAGACCGCGTCTTCGTTGCTCGTCGGCTTAACCGCCAACACGGGAACCAACTGAAGAAACTCTTTGGTGACACGAAAAAATTCTTTGATATCAAACATAGATAGCCCGTTATTTTTTATAGCTTTTAAACTAATGATTTTTTGATTAGTGCTTTTTGATTAGTGCATTTTTAAGTAATGCTCTTTAACTAATTCAGGCCAACAATTTTTCTCATCAGCTTATTCATGCCGCCAATCCAACGATCATAGTTGCTGGTCTTATTGCGCATGTACTCCAGCACAATCGGGTGAGGCAAGATCATAAAGGACTCAGCGCGGAGACCCTCGACCACAGTTTCGCAGAGCTCTTCAGGCTCGATCATACCGTTGCTGGCCGCAGCCGCTGTAGCATCGTTATCGTTGTCGGTCATGGCTGTGCGCACCGCTTGGGGGCAGAGCATCGACACTTTGATGCCCTCATGCTTGTGATGAATCGCCAACCACTCGCCAAAACCCACGGCAGCGTGTTTGGTGACACCGTAAGCGGCACCACCAATCTGATTTAATAATCCGGCTGCGGAAGAGGTGTTGAGGAAATAGCCACCACCTCGTGCGACCATCAAGGGCAGCAGATGACGGGCGGCATAGATATGTGACATCACATTGATATCCCAACTCATCTGCCACTCTTTATTCGGGGAGTTAATGCTTTCGCCCATGCCGACACCGGCATTGGAGCAAAACAGGTCAATTGGGCCGACGTTGTTTTCAGTGTCTTCGATGACCCGCTGAATATCTTCTTCTTTGGAGACATCTGCACTCATAGCGATGCCATCAATCATCTCGGCTGTGGCCTGGGCGCCTTCAATATTGATATCCACGGCAACGATATGCTCGGCACCCTCGGCTTTAAAGCGAATCGCCATTGCGCGACCTATGCCACTGGCAGCGCCAGTGACTACAATAATTTTGTCTGTTAATTCCAAGCTGTCCCCCTCTGTAGGTGGCGAATGAAGTTCGCTCACCTAGATTATTTTTTATTATTGGTTACTGCTGTTTTGCTAGGTCTTTTTTTATTACTGTCTTTTCGCTTTCTGCTACTTATTTGTTCGCTATTTAGAGACAAGCAAACCATTCAACATATTGACGACAACGCCTATGGCGGCCTTTTTATTCAAGCCCTGATGATCACGCAGGCGATTCCAAAACTCAAAAGAAGCAATGCCATGCACTGCTTCACAGGAACTGGCATCGAGCTTCTCCAGCTCTGGCAACCAGTTGTGCAGGTCTTTGCGCAAACCGCGCTGATAGCGTTCATAGTTTTTGCGCAGGGTGGCAAAGCGCCAGCGCTGAGCTAAGGTGGTGAGCATGACATTGCCATAGAGTTCATAGCCTTTGGCCCGCTGTTCCACCGCATGCAAAATGCGCTGTTCAAGCGTTCCCTTGCGGTCACCGCCCAAAAATATATCTTCATAGCGGCTTCGACGCGCCTCGTCCGCCATAACAAAAATGCTTTCCATATCTTCAAAATGTCGGAAGACACTGCGAATACCCACACCGGCGCGCTCAGAAACCTGCTGTGCAGTGGGAATAAGAGTCCCCTCGCCGATCATATCGAGCATAGCTTCAATAATCGCCTGCTTGCTGCGCTCACTGCGCTGACGGCGTCCGTCCGGGACTACAGTTGTCGATGTGGTGTTCATAATATTGCCTTTGCTCGCTACGCTTACATCCTATAATTGTCTGCCTAAGCACTTCTATACAGCACTTCTATACAGCACTTCTATACAGCACCTCAATACAGCACGCTGAGGTAGGTACACAGTATAGGTCATTATTCTGTTGAAACTAAATCACCTAGCGGATTACTGGGCATAGGTCAGCGATAAAAATGGCTTTCGGCTTTCGGCGTTCTTTTTTCTGCTTTCTGTTTCTACAGCTTAAAGAGCCAAACCCTTATATCCCTGAGAATAGCACCTCGCAGCCAGTGCCCTTAAGCAACTGATCAACCCGTCGCCGATCTAGATCATTGAGGCTTGCATAGCCTTGCTCAAGCCACTTTAGGCATTTCACCTGATAGGAGAATGTCTGTTGACTCCAGGTTGCGCCATCAATCTCGGCCTGCCAGCTTTTTTCCCCGGCGGCAAGCGCCTGAGCATTGGCCAACAGTGCCGGGACATACATGCGGCCAACTTCGTTTAATAGGCCGCGGAGAGATTCCGGCTGCTGTTCGAGAGTCACCCACTGGCTCTGCTGAACCTCTAAGCCGCTCAAGTCAGCCATCTGATCAACCCAGGCCACAGTGCGGCTCGAGAGCTTGTGGGCGATTGCCCGAGGCGTCGGATCAAAGCCCACCAGCTGGGTTAACTGGCCATAGAGGGCAAAGTCACCGGCACCTGGGCGATGCCCTAACATATAGGGTTGCGCGGCCAGATGGGCTTCCATAGCCTTGAGAAAACGCCTATAGCTGGCGTCTATAATCGGCGCCGTAGTGTCATTGGAGCCCACCACATAGAGGCGGCTAATTTGGCGCGCGGAAAAGTGCTGTTTAAAATGTTTGTGCTGCTCCGCAGGCAGACTGACGTTGTAACCCAGGGGTAATAGAGTGCTGGCATTGTCGGCATCCGCCTGAGGATGCCAGCGGTAGTGAAACATATACTTGGTACACCACTCGTCGGCAAAATCCTCGAGTAAATAGTCAATAAAGGCTAGGGCAGGATCAACCGGCAGCACCGAGCGTTCGGGATAACTGTCTTCTAGACGGCGGATAATGGGTGTTGAATCACAGACTGCGATGGCCCCGCACACTTCATCTTCATCTTCACTCTCAAAGACAAATGTGGGCAGCAGACCCGGCTTCGGCGGCTCAATGCCCATCTTCGGCAGAATCTCGTCGGGCATGCCCCACTTGAGGTTGTAGGGAATATGCCGGTAGCGCAACAGGGCGACCATTTTATGGGTGTAGGGTGATGGCGGTGCGCCGATCAAGGTAATACGCTTGGAGCATGTCATGGCTATTTACTCTTTTATTATCGGTTATCTGGCCTTCGCTTATTGGCCATCTGCCGAGAGTGACACAATCTGCCCGGCAACAGGATCTGCCCTGCCCGCCAGTACCGCTTGAAAGGTTTTATCCGTGGCCTCGGCACCGTAGCTCGGCACCACCTTCAGCCAACTGTCGCAGAAGCGGCGGAAACCGGCATAGTCGATACTTAATAATTGCATTAATTGCTGGGCGCCAAGCTCGGCACTGCGCGAGCGAACATGACTAGGGGCAAAAAAGAATTGCGGCACGGCACCGGGCAAGCCCTCCACCGACCCCATTTCACTGTGGTGCGTGCCACCGATGCGACAGGAGTGCATCATCTTGTCAGCATAATGATGATGCAGCTGGCTAATCACCTTGGCATTGCCCGCCATATCCACCACGACCGCCGCCTTTGCGGCATCTAATTGGGCAATATTCTGATAGCTAATAACCCTGTCATAGCAGCCTAAACTCTCACAGAAGGCGATATTACCCGGCGAGGTAACACCAATACTCTGGAGTTTACCCCGCTGTTTTACACAGTGGGCCAGAGCAATACTGGTCTTGCTTGAGGCACTGGTAATCAGGCAGACCTCTGACTCAAACAGGTTGCTGGTAAGCATGAAATCTTCCACCAACCAAGAGGTCATAAACAACCCCCGCAGCAGACTGTCTTGGTCTTCACGCTGAGGTTCATAAATCGGATTAGTCGCAGCTCGATCAAACTGACAGTAGACCGGCGCATGGCCACCGCGATGGGACGCCACATCGCTAAAGGAAAATGTATTGACCTTGCCTGCGAGAATTTTGTGATGGCTTGAGTAAGGGGTAAATCCCCAGACTCGCTCGCCCACCTGAATATCTGGGTGAGCCGAGGCGATTACCTCACTCCAACCCATTCCGGGAATCCGTCCCCAACCGGCTTCGGCGGGAAAAAACTCCCAGTACTTGAGACTGTCGCCAGAGCTGGCATAGGAGATATTGTTCGCCGTAAGGGCCTGCCGATCAACCTTAAACAGGACTTCATTTGGCGCCAACTCGGTGACCATGGACTGGGTGCAAACCCTTGTCTCAGCCCAGTTGTCTTTGCGCACTTCGAAGGTAGTGACTTGAATGCTATTTTCCACGATTAGGCCTCTCAATTAGTCTGACGTGCTCTTCATTAAAACAACCCATGTAGCTAGTCGATATAAGATATCGCCAGTTCAACCAGTGGTCGTACCAAAGCAGCCACATCATCCGCCGCTGCATTGGAGGCATTGCCATCCACAGCGCGCTTCGCCACACCCTGACAGATGGCGGCTAAACGGAAGAAGCTGAAGGCCATGCAGAAATCCCAGTTTTCAATCTTGTCGATATTCATCAGCCCACAGTAACGGGCGACAATCTCATCTTCGCTGGGAATACCCTGACTGGCCCAGTCAATCGCCCCAAGCCCGCCAACCATATTCTTGTTGGTCGAGGCCGGCAGTTTCATGCCCATAATCAGGTAAGCAAGATCCGCATAGGGATGGCCCAGTGTCGAGAGCTCCCAATCGAGAACCGCGATAACTCGAGAATTATCCTTGGCGTACATCAGATTATCCAAGCGGTAGTCACCATGGACTAAAGACACTTTGCCGTCATCTGCTGGCATATTGTCGCCGAGCCAAATAATTAAGCGATCCATCTCACTGATCGTCTCAAGCTCCGAGGCGCGATATTGCGCGCTCCAGCGATCCAGCTGGCGCTGAAAGTAATTGCCTGGTCGGCCGTAATCGCTGAGCCCGGCTTGTTCCAAGTCCACTGAGTGGATCGCCGCAAGTACTTTGACCATCTCATCGTACATCTGCCCCCGCTGGGCCGAACCTTCAACCTCGTTGAGCTCTGGACGCCAGTAAATATTGCCTTCACAAAATTCCATCAGATAGAACATCGAACCGATAATTTCGCGATCTTCACAGAGGTGATAGACCTTGGCCACCGGCACATCGCTATCAGCCAACGCCTTGATCACAAGGTATTCACGGTCGACAGCATGGGCTGATTTAAGCAACTCACCTGGGGGCTGACGACGCAGCACATAGCTACCGGAACTGGCTTCAATTTTAAACGTTGGATTGGACTGACCACCGGCAAATTTACTAACACTGATAGGACCGACGAAACCATCGACATTGGCTTCCAGATAGGCGAGTAACTTGGCTTCATCTAACGAGCTAACTTGAGACATAAATATGGGTTCCAGAGTCAATATGATATTTGTTATTTGCCGTGCCGGTGCAGGACAACAATTTTTTAGTATTTTTATCAGGCGCTCTTGAGCCGCTCAGATTCCTTCGACATGGCTAATAGACGCACTTTATGGCACTTATAATGCCATAATAGTAGCACCCGTCCAAGCCACCATCAGCCTGTGATATAAAAGTGAACATAAAACTCAATATAATTACGTTTGATAATGGTGCAAACCGTGCCAAGATAAAACCCTAAACAGACACGGCGAGCTCAACAGTCAAAATCACTGATCCTTAACGGCAAGTACAAAAACAGCATAAGAGAATAACTATGAGTGAAACCACAGCTTACCTACCAGAAAAAGTCTGGGCCTGGAACAAAGATGTCGGTGGCAAGTTTGCCGCCATCAACCGACCCATCGCAGGTGCCACACATGAGCAGGCACTGCCGGTGGGCAAGCATCCACTGCAACTCTATTCCCTGGGAACGCCGAATGGCGTGAAAGTCACCGTGCTATTGGAAGAACTCCTTGAACTGGGTATTAAAGACGCCGAGTACGACGCCTGGTTAATCAATATCCAAGAGGGTGAGCAATTTAGTAGCGGCTTTGTTGAGGTCAATCCCAACTCGAAAATTCCAGCGCTGATGGACCACAGCACCACTGAGTCAACGCGAGTTTTTGAATCCGGCGCGATCATGCTCTACCTGGCAGAAAAATTTGATGCCTTTATCCCCAAAGCACCGGCCCAGCGCACTGAGTGCCTGAACTGGTTATTTTGGAATATCGGCAGTGTGCCTTTTCTCGGCGGCGGCTTTGGTCACTTTTATGCCTATGCCCCAGAGAAACTTGAATACCCCATCGACCGCTACACCATGGAAGTGAAACGCCAGCTCAATCTGCTCGATCAACATCTCGCGGAGAACCGCTATCTCTGCGGTGACGAGTACAGCATTGCCGATATGGCTAATATGGCTTGGTACGGCTCCTTAGTGATGGGCAAACTCTACGAGGCCGCCGAATTTCTCGATGTCACAATCTATAAAAATGTCATCCGCTGGACTCAGGATATTCAACAGCGCCCGGCAGTAAAGCGCGGCCAGCGAGTGAATCGAGTTTGGGGGGCAGAGAATCACCAGTTAGCGGAGCGCCATGATGCCAGTGACTTCGATAAAGATCCGATGGAGATTCTCAAGCAGGTAATGGCTCGCAAGATGGGCCAGAAGAAAACGTAGAGCCTTTTAGCATAATAGCTTAGAGCCAAATATCCTGATTTTCTGACCACCCTAACTGTCTATCCAGCCTGGTAGTCAGCAGTGTTTCGAGACCACAGCGTTGCAGCAGATTAGTCACATCCTGCTGCTGCGCCGGTTCTAACTGAGCATATTGCTGGTGCAATTTCTGCAAAATCACAAAACGGTATGATTGCGCAACGGCGCTAATAGACTGGCCACGCAGGCTAAACTTCGCCATGCCAAACATTCGATTAGCCAGTGATCCCTGAGCCGAGGTGCCGGGCTCAGGTTGATTCTCAGCCAGCCATTGATTGATCACCTCTGCCGCAGCATGGGTCTCTGGAACAAGATCCTCTGCCAGTACTCTGAGCACTGTTAGCAAAGTCTCGGGAATCCTGTCATCCTCAAGGTAGTTATTCCCTGGGTTAAAAAACTCCGGCACATCCTGATCAGCGCGATTCATACGCTCGACCCAGCGTGTTACGCACACCGCCCGCTGCTGCATAATCCGCAGCGGCGCAGGATCTCTTCCCAAGTGAGCGTAGAGCGGTGCGATCAAACCAAAGTCACCAATGCTCGGCTTCCACCCCAGTAGGTAAGGGTATTCACTGAAATGCTGGTTAAGTGCGTCGAGAAATTCCAGATAGAGGGTTTCCACCAGCTCAGCGGTCTCCTCTACAACACCAAAAAGCCGTCCAGCATGTTGCATCTTAGCCATCATATACTGAGTCTTTGACTCTCGGTCTGGATGCTCGCGCTGGGAATGCAGAAAGTGATAGTGAAGAAACTCGCCATTATCTTCGAGATAGTTCCAACGATAATGCATTGCTGGACGCATCATGCCGCTGGTGCCAACTAGATCAAACAGCGTACTGACGATCTGCTGCTTCGGACCCGATGGCTGAAACGGCCTCGAGCTGGCTTTCTCAAAATGCTCAATGATCGCCCCGCCATCGCGAATCACCTCCCCCTCTGGGGTCACTAGGACCGGTATAGTCGCCACCTTGCTCTCGGGCAATACCTCGGCTTTAAAGCTCTTATGGCCGCTGGATAACTCGCGAAAAGGCGTGCCGCTCTTAATCAGATAAGAGCGTGCGCGCCCGGTATAGAGTGAATGAGTTATGCCATAGAGTTTGTAGGTGTTCGATTTTTTCACGTGGGATATGCCTTTTAGGTACTTTTTATTAAGTGCCAATTTCTTGTATGCTAGTGCTCTGTCGAGATGACAAGGCAGTTGAGGTTCGCTGTATCGCCAACCCTCGGCCGATAAGAAAAATCACAGAATAACCACAACAAAATTTACCATCGTTGCCAGCCACAAAAGCCCCATCGGAACATAAGCCCGTGGCCGCAGAAAGAAACTCATATTAATTTGAACCGGAAAGGAAACGGTTTTCTCAATAGACGTGGTTTTAAAAATATGAATGTCAGAAAAGCGCTTATCCGATGCCAGCTCAATTAAATCCCGCCGAGACCTGTAGCGCATCATTGCCGTCGCCGCCCACTGCGGATCTCCATCACCATTCCAGCTATCAATATAACCACCCACTTTCCGTGCCATAAACACCGGATGCCCGCCGCGCTTAAACAGCGCTTTGGCAAAGGGTTTAAAGTAACCGCCAATTACCTCTTGGGGGTCAACCTGCTCGCCAGTAACCGGGTGAGATATTTTTCCGCTGTGCAGGGTGACAAAGTTTTGCATCACGAATTCTTTGCCATCGTCCTCTTCAAGAAATCGACGCAGTACTTCTATGTCGGTGTATTGAGTACCTGAACCAGCGGAAAATTGTTCTATATAGCGATCAACTTCCTCAGCGGATATGGCCCCCGACCAGTTGGTATACCAGTATAAAAATGCCAAATACAGGAACGCTGCGGTCAACCAAATTGAAATTGTCATTAAGTTATCCTGCTGTTTTTAGCTCTGGTGTCGACGAAAAAATCTTACACCGCATCCAACACTTCAAGGTCAGGTGCAGCCGTGACTAGCGCACCCATTTTTTCACTCGCGGCTAAAAAGTACTCAGTCTTACCGTGGGCCTTTATAGCTTCTTGGTCAGTATATTGTTCGAGAACTTTGTACACCTGAGAGTCAGATTTTGTTCTGTGCAAGGCATAAAAAATCGCCCCCGGCTCATTCGCCAAAACCTGCTCAGTGAGATCGGTAAACAGCTGCTCAAACTCTGCATTTTTCCCTTCGCGAATCGTAATTGTTGCTATAACACCTATTGCCATGATCAATACCTTTTATTATTTTTAGTTATTATTAATTGCAACCCGACTCTATCAGGAAAGCCCTTAGCCCTTAGCCCTTAGCTCTTAGTTCTTAGTTCTTAGTTCGGCGTATAAATATACTCATCCCCAGGGGCAAATTTCTCCGCCAGGGTTTTATCAATCATGATCGGCGAATTCAGCGTCGGGGCATAGAGGGGTCCAACTGAGCTCTGTTGATGAGCTACTAAAAAGACCGTCAATTGCTCAACTATTTGCGGGTGGCTGGCCACCAGATTAGTCTGCTCAGTAGGATCCGACCCTAGGTTATACAACCACTGCTGAGGACCATCTGTTGGGCGTTGATTGACCTGTAGTTTCCAATCCCCATGACGCACCACCTGATAGTGACCGTTCTGCCAGAACAGTGTTTCTCGCTGCCAGTTATAGACCCCCTCGACAGTGGTCAAAGGCAACAGGTTGAGACCATCGATTTTAATATCTGCTCGCGGCAACACGCCTGCGGCAGCGGTCAGTGTCGGCATCATATCGATATGCGCCACCGGTGTTTCTACGATTGTTCCGGGAGCAATTTTGGCTGGCCATTTAATAAACAGCGGCACCCGAATTCCTCCTTCGAACATAGTAATTTTCCAACCGCGATAAGGGCTGTTAATGTCATCCAGACCTATATAACCGGGGCCGCCATTGTCACTGGTAAAGGCGACAATGGTATTGTCCGCCAAGCCCTGTTCTTCCAGGGAATCTAAAATACGCCCAACACTGCGATCCAGTGCACGGATCATCGCCGCGTAAACCCGCAGCCGATGAGGTTTGATATCGCCAACGGCTTCGTAGTCTTCCCGGGTCGCCTGCAGCGGTGTGTGCACACCCCAGTGGGCCAGATAGAGAAAGAATGGACGATTTTTGTTGGCTTCAATTACCTTGATCGATTCATCGGTCCAATAATCAGTCAGGTAACCGCCGGGTTTAAAACGATCCTGATCGCCACTATTAAACGAAGCGGCATAGTTTAGGCGCGCCCAGAGAAATTTATCGATGGGATCAAAATCGAGTTTGGCATTGACCACATTGGCATCATCTTCTGGCAAATAGAGGCCACTGGACATAAGCAGGCTATCGTCAAATCCCTGGTCATTAGGAACCATGCCATTAGTGCGACCAAGATGCCATTTGCCTATATGCGCGGTGTAATAACCCTGCTGCTTAAGGCTCTCTGCAACCGTAACTTCGGCTGTGGGCAACCCCTTCAGCTCGTAGGGTGGCTGATCAGCCTCTAAGGCCTCATCATAAATAATAGGTGGCAGCCCAGCATCCATTTGAGACGCCAGTTGAGAGATCACATTACCCATACCTGAAGGTATCGGGGTAAATTCAAACCCGGTGCGCGTCGGATAGCGGCCGGTCATTAGCATGGCTCGAGACGGCGCACAGGTGCTGGCACCGGAGTAGGACTGATTAAATACTGCGCCCTCTGCGGCGAGGCGATCTATGCTCGGGGTTTGTACTCGGCCACCGGCTACACCGCCGCCAAAGGTAGAGATATCATTAAAACCGAGATCATCGGCGACGATCAGAATAATATTTGGCGGCCGCTCAGTGGGGTTCTGCACGCGACTCTCTACTCGATTCTCAACCTGACTTTCAACCTGACTTTCAACCTGACTTTCAACCTGACTTTC
>Ga0209533_1004246_pt1 | contig 12496 bp, 12 predicted proteins | sample COG_04_FD_184748 | JGI IMG/M metagenome (GOLD analysis project Ga0209533, IMG submission 184748) | Pelagic Microbial community sample from North Sea - COGITO 998_met_04 (SPAdes) (version 2) | ecosystem: Environmental > Aquatic > Marine > Neritic zone/Coastal water | place: Helgoland, sampling... | reverse complement strand
GCGCTATATGACACCGTTGAATATCTATCTTGAGGATGCAACTGACGATCAAATACACAATGCTATGGAGGAGTACGGCAACTGTATCAAGCAGTTGGCGGCGGCGAATATTTTCCCAGGCGACATGCCTTTAAAGAACTTTGGTGTGACTCGTCACGGTCGTGTGGTGTTCTATGATTATGATGAAATTGCCACCTTGACCGACTGTAACTTTCGGCGCATTCCCGAACCCCGAACTGCTGAGGAAGAGATGCAAGCGGGCACCTGGTACACGGTGGGGCCCAATGATATTTTCCCTGAGGAATTTAGATTATTTTTCTCCGGTAATACTAAGGCGCGAAAGATGTTTGAGGAGATGCACAGCGATCTCTACGAGGTTAGATTTTGGCAGAACTTACAGGAGAAAATTCGCGATGGTTTCGTGTTAGATGTATTCCCTTACCGCCGTGCCAAACGTTTTGATCGGGGCAAAGACTCTGTACTCGAAGTATTTTCAGATTAGCGCCCTTATTAACGAAGAGGTAACTCTGAACTGAGGGTTCCGGAGCGAATGCTCAGGCTGTCGAAGTTAATAGATTCAATCACCCAATCACTGTCGATAGAGTCGCCGGCATAGTAGATTTTATCGCCAATGAAAATTCGGTTTTTCGGTGAGCCACTGCGAATATAGATATGTCCGGCGATGGTTACTTCAGGCAACCGCAGCTCTTCATCTAAAGGCTCTTTTTGCACCGACTTTTCTAACTGCTCTTCCATTACCAGCCCTCGTTTCACTGGCTGAGTTCCTAGAGATTTTTCTACAACGCTGATCGGTTTTTCAATCAGATTTTCCGAAACGGTATCGCCCACAATCTGCTTATTAGTCAGATTGTAAAATCCAAAAAACAGCAGCGCGGCTATAAGCACAATAATAGCGGCCACTTTATAACTGCCATTGCTCTTTACCGGCTCTTGGTAGGGGTCCCAACCAGCGCTGACAAAATCATCCAGATCTTCAGACTCATCGCGCTTTCGGTCGCGCTCAGCTTTCTTTAGGGCATTGAGAATATAGGACATTAATCAGTCTCCAGTAATTGAGGAATAGCTTCCCCACCGAACTGATTTAAACGCAACAATGTTTCGCGCCCGAGTATTCCATCTGCAGCCAACCCCTGTTGCTGCTGAAACACCAACACCTGCTGAGCAATTGCCCGCGTGTAGCGACCACCGCTAATAACTCTTTCACTGGTCTGATCAATCGCCTGCAATTGACGCTGCAACCAGTCGATTACCTGAGGATTAACCTGTAGACCATTGGCTATATTGCCAGTCACAGTTAAAGGTGCGCTGTAACCCAGAGGTGGCTTCCATAAATAGAGGTACACGCCATTCCAGCTTTTGGCAAAGCTCTCCCTATCAATCACCACTGCGCCCTGACTATTCTGCAAGGTGACCGTGGCGGCATCTAATCTGGAGAGCACATAAGTTTTGAGGTAGCCAGTTTCACCGAGCAACCAGACAATGCCGGGGCGATTAATTTTTTCAATAAATCGCAGATTTACAGCGCTGACTTTTTCCATTCGTAGCTGTTCTAGGTCAGCTACAAAAGAGAGTTCTTCCTCGGTGTAGACCTCGACGGAATCAATCCCCCAAGTAGCTAGTAGGCTGGTAAATGGGTTGGCGACAGGCACTGGCTGGGCTTTGACAACTATAGGACTGGCCTTATTTTTAATCAGCTGAATCGGTTGTGAAGTAACTGCTGTAGCTTCTATTTTAGTACTTTCAAATTCCTCTGCGGCTACTTCAACTGCTTCAACTTCAACGGCTTGATCCTCAACTTGCTCAGCCTGAGCAAGGGATAGCTCTGGCGTTGTTATCCGATTTGGAAATAGCTCTGTATATCCGAGAGTAGCGGCAACAAGCACTGCTCCAACAATCAACACCGCGGCTATGATCAACAGTGTTTTATTGTTAGCTATAGTTTTCTTTTCACTGAGGATTTCTGCTGCTGCCTGACGGACTAATCTTGCTGATACCATTTTCTTTCCGCTGGCATAAGCTGCAACCAGAGCCTGATGGCAGACCAGATTAATTAATCGTGGCACACCCCCAGTCAGACGGAACAATACCGGAATACTAGCGGGCTCAAAAATTGCTCTTTTGGCTCCGGCCTTGTGTAGACGGTGATTGATATAGTTGGACAGATCATTTTTATCCAACGGCGACAGATGGAAGCGCGAGACGACCCGCTGATTGAGCTGCCGCTGTTCTTTCTGCGCCAGTATCTCTAATAATTCCGGCTGGCCTACCAAGAGGATATGCAGCAATTTATGGGTGCTGGTTTCAAGATTGCTTAACAGCCGCAGGGTTTCTAAAACCTCTGGGGTTAGATTCTGCGCTTCTTCAATAACAATCAGTGTCTTCTTGCCTTCAGCATGTGCGGCAAGCAAATTCTGATTAAGTGCATCTATGCACTTTTTAGTAAACGACACCTCAATATCCGCGGGCAGTTCAATATTCAACTCATCGCAGATACTGGCCAGCACATCGGTGGTATTGAGTTTGCTATTAAGGATATAGGCAACCCGCACATGGGGCGGAATACGCTTGATCATGGTGCGAGTTAAGGTGGTTTTACCTGTGCCTACCTCACCGGTAAGCAGGATAAAACCACCCTCGCGATCAAGGCCGTACTTTAAATGGGCTACGGCCTGTCGGTGATAGATGCTGGGATATAGAAACCCAGGATCAGGGACAATCGAGAATGGCTCTCGCTTAAGGGCAAAATGTTGCAGATAAATGCTCATAGCGCCTCATTGTGCTACTTGGGTGACTGCCCCTCATTCATAAAATCTTCAAGCATTGGCTTTATCAAGCCGCCTTCTTCACTATTTAGGTCTCGCTTGATCAGATGCTTATATTTAGCTTCTGAAAGATTGCGTGCATCTTCGGCTGTACGAATAATGGTTGGGCGAATAAACATCATCAATACCGACTGAGAATCCTCTTTCCTTGCTGATCGGAATAGACGACCTAATAGTGGAATATCTCCCAGCAGCGGCACCTTGCTCTCAGTGCCACCTGTTTGGTCTTCAATCAATCCACCCAATATCAACAACTCACCATTCTGAATTAGCACATTGGTTTTCATGGTGCTTTTTGAGGTCGTCTGCAGACCTGGCTCACCCGCTTTAACTTTGGATGACTCCTGTTCAATCTCCAGGCGCACCGAGTTGCCCTTACTTATTTGCGGCTTAACCTTAAGCTTTACACCCACCTCTTCACGATTAATGGTGGTGAAAGGGTTACTGCTGCCATTATTACCGCTGGTAAAACTTCCAGATTGGAAAGGAACTTCCTCACCTACTGTTAATGTTGCCTCTTCATTATCCAGAGTCACAACCGAAGGCGTCGAAAGGATCTTAGTACTACCATCAGTTTTCAAAGCCTGAATCAATAAGCCAATACCTTTGCCGGTATCAGGATCAAAATTACCCGCCACACCTAAAACTGTTTTTGGTATTAAGCTCAATTCAGCAGCTGTGGGATCCTCACCCGAGATACCTATCCCAGTCAATGTAGCCAATAGTCCATCGAAATTAGTCAGGTACCCGCCACGGTTTTTACTGCTATAAACCAACTGTGAACTCAACTCTTTCGCCTGATCTTCCGACAACTCGGCAATAACAGCTTCAATCAAGACCTGTGGTCTAGCGCGATCTAATTTACCGACAACATTTTTAATTTCTCTTATCACTGCTGAGGGTGCCGCGATGACTAAAGCGTTATTGAGCTCATCAATCTGTATTTGATAAGCCGTTTTGGATTTGCCTTTACCATCAGCACCAGACTCTCCGGCGAGACGCAAGAAGATATCCGACTGCAACATACCTTCAACTATAGGCTTCATTTCGGCTGCGCGGGCAAAATCAAGATAGATCACTTCAACGCTACCGGTTTTAGTTGACGGCTGATCCAGGGTTGCCAGCATCGCTCTAAAGGCACGACGTGCGGTGCTCGGCCCGCTGACAATAACGCGGTTATTCATACCGTCTTCTACCAGCGATAGCTCTTGCTTCTGTAACTGCTTTAACTGTGTAGCGATATGCACCGCTTCCCCCGCAGAAATATGCTTGAGGACGATCACTTCAATAGCAGTTTGCTCTGGGTCATCTAACTCTGCGATAAGCTCTTCCAAGCGCGCAATATTTGAGCTGATATCAGTCACAACGATAGCGTTGCTCTGGGCAAAGGCCTGCAAGCGGGAACCTGAGCTCATCACTGGCTTTAAAACCGGCACCAAAGTAGTCACCTGAGAATACTGAATTTTGATAACTTTAGTAATCAGCTTATTCGAACCGGTAGCGCTACCGGCGAAGGTGAATGCCTGATTGAACGGTAATATTCGCGTCACTACGCCATCTTCAACCGCTTGAAAACCCTGCACCTGAAGTGAAGAAAGTGCGGCACTGTAAAGCAGATCTGCATCAATCGCCTCTGGCGCAATAATGGTTACCTTGCCTTTGACTCGCGGATCGAGCACAAAGGATTTGCCGGTAATTTCTGCGACACTTTCAATGACGCTGCGGATATCCGCATCGCGAAAATTAATTCTTACCTTTTCAGCGGCAGTTGCCTCGGCAACCAATACGGCCACCATGCTGAACGCCCCCACAAAGCGCATAATTTTTTTGCCAAAACTTACTTTTTGGTCAGTCATTATTTTTCTCATTTTATTTATTCAATCCAAATTTCGGTAACATCTTAGCTGACAAACTGGCGGCATTCACATACACCACCACTTCTTGACCATCGCGAATAACGGTAACCGGCAAACTAGCCTGTGTGCTGTATTTGACCCACTGTTTTGGATCAGACATCAGCTCTTGAACACCTAGGCCCCCAACATCTACAACAATGTCGTCATTCTCAAGATCTGCTAACATTTTCATTTCTTCAGAGAGTTTATTAAGTTTAAACCCACTGCCGTAATCATCCACCCTAACCGGCACAGCGCCAAACATATTGGCCATAGCAAACCCGCCATCGGCTGCTTTTCCTTCCATTGTACCTGTTGACTCTTCCGTCTCTATTACGGAATCAGATTTTTTCATCAGAATTTGCGATCTTTTGCCGTTTTGCTTGACGATTATCCGGTATGGCTCGATTTTCTCAATGGTGACTTTCGGTGCAAGCTTGTCGCCGACATGGAAGACCTTTTCAGGCTTTCCACCAAAAGCTACAGTCGCTGACGACATATCACCAGAAATCAACACGCCCAAAAGTTTCGCCTTTAATGTCGAATTTTCCAATTCACCCATATCGACAACTGGTTCAACAGGCTTACTTCCACGAAACCAATTCCAGCGTTGCATGTTCGCCGCTGATGGGGTGCGAGGTATTGGCTCAGCCGTGGTGCTGCCTGAGGTGTAGAGGCCGGCCATCATGCTTAGCAGCAGTACGCAAATCAGAACCAAGGCTAAGTTACTCAGGACAATCACACGCTGAACTAGCGATCCATGGGTGAACACCGATAATAACTTGTTCAATTGGAATGCTTTAGTCGACATAAGTCACCTCGATATCTGCGATGTAACCAACTTTCTCGTCTGGAGAAAGAGCGATAGCTACAGTCTCGGGAGCCAAACCCTGACAGCTCAACTGATTGATCAACTGCAATACTCGATTTGGACTAGGGCTGGTAACTGTGAACGAGAAGAGGGACTCATCAACTTGATCTATGCCGCGAAGCGTAAGCTGATTTCTTCTTATAATGCGGGTAATAACTTCACTCTTCTCACCCGCTTGTATTTGTTGGCTCGAACACGTGCGATCAAGACGACTTACCACATCGCTCTGATCGCGCAACCACTGAATGTCTTCGGTTAAACTTATCTGACGCTGCGTAAGTTCGGCGTTCTTCTGCATGGCAGGCAGCAACAACATGTATAGACCAGCGATAACTAATAGCGCTGCGCCAATCGAAACAACCACTCTCTCTCGTGGTTGCAAATCTGCGATCCAGCCGCTGAGGTTATTTAATATCTTCATGGTTTACTCACCTCGAGCAGACGGATACTAGTGATTTCACCAAGTTTCCTGCTGGTAGTTTTATAGCCAGAAATTTTCAATTTAGCCATTTTCAGCTTGCCGGTGTTTTTTAACTTTAACTGAATTTCAGACTCGTCCGCCGCTAGAGATTCCAGATCACAGTTACAGGCGGCCATAAATTGATCAAGGCCAACCAGAGCAAGCATAACTGGAGAATTGGAGCTTTGATGCTGTTTGAATAAATTGGCTAAAAGCGATTCACCGCTGGCCCTGACCTTTTCTGGTTTGGCTTTGTTCCCAGGAAATACATTACTAAATCCTTTGCTGGCCTGCCGCTCTAGGTCGGCAACACTTTGCTCAAGAACAGAATTTGAAACCTGCAAATATCCAAACCCTAAAACTACAGTCAGTATTAAAAGAGCTGCGGTGGATAGCCAAGCTCCGGAACTGGCTTTATTAGCAGATAAGATGAATTCGCCACTTAACAGGTTCGCTGAAAGAGGGATTTCTGAGAGCGGCCAGTCAATGTCGGCAGAGTTAATATCTGCATCATCACGAAGATCTTCTGGCACAAGATTTTCATCCGGCACCGAGATCGACAATCTAGGCTCTATATCTGACGTTTCAATTAAACGACGAACAAAGTGCCACGCCACCTCTGGCAAAGCAGAAAACCCACGACCAGAATCATCACGAACAAGAAAAACACCTTCCTGCCAGACCATGTTGATGCGCCCCTCTTCGGAGGGTAGCGCAAGGTAATCTGGAATTAGCGCTACCGGATCCACCGACGCATTATCAGCAATCCGCAACCACTCGCGCATATCTTGTTTACTGACAACAGTAATATCTACCTGCTTTTTATCCTCTGTAGAACTGATTGCACCGATTACGAAGTGCATGTCGTCAACGGGCTGTAAAAGACGATCTTCAAGAATCCATGGAATTAGCTCTGACCACTTTCGTTGCGGCGCAGCAGGTGCATCAATACGATGTGTAGTGATGCGCTCTGATGGCACCCAGAGCGCCATAGATTTGTTATCTTCACCTTCATTGATCACATGGCGGTCAATGTGGTGAATATGGTCAACAGATAATGTCATTTATAACATTCCCTAATATTCATCGTTATTATTGTTGGGTATTGCTTCACAAAGAGGCTGCATATAATACTTTTTATCGTCATCACTATCATCGGTATCAGCACCGATATTAGCCTCATCTTGATCATCTGATGAACTTCTGAATAGTAACGTTTGAACCCCAGCCGGTACAACCGTTATCTCACGACTTATTACCGTTGGGGAGCCTCTCCTAAGGCGACGCATTATACTTTTTACTTGAAGCCTTGACTGCCCCAATGTGACTTCGAGATTTAACTGAAAAAATGCTGTTTTAACATCGACAAGCCCTATGGGCCAGCGTAACTTAATCTGAGGCTCACCAATCATTAAATACTGGTTGATCTCTGCGTAAAATTCATTAGTAGTGTAAAAGGGCCGACCAGCGACAACAATATCGACAAATTCCATACCCATATCGTCACTGAGGGCATGCAACATTTCTACTGATGCGGTATTTATGTTAACCGCGGTAACTGCTGGCAATGCGGTTATCCAAGGGGACAATCTCTGCACATCTCTTAAGCTATAACCCGCCATTGCGGCTAATTCGCCTGAATCAGCGATCATATTATTATGCGGGAAACGTGGCGGTTCATAAATACTGTACTCAGCTCTTTCCGCACCAGATGGCGTAATCGTTGAGTCATCCTTATCGAGCCAATCAATAATCACTGCAGCTTTAGAGGGGTCCGTCATGTAATCCAACTGGACAAGCAGATTTTCCCATACCCGAGCGTGACCAAATGCTGTACCGTTAATTTCTTTATTTAACGAGGATATTGTGTACGAACTGAGGCTGTTTAGATTAAAGCGTGACTGTAAATCGGTAATACAACCCGCAACAGTACCGCCATCTACGGGTAAAAATGGTATCGCCTGCGCCCAATCTTCCTCAAAATGGTCCGACCGAACCTCGTCATTCTCAGCTGAAAGTAAATCTCTCGCCCAGCTCTCTGCACTGATAGCTAACAAAAGGGCCTGGTCGCTGTGGAGGGATCCAGCTGCCTGAGAAACCTCTATCTGATGTCGGTAGAAAATATTGCCCAGTATAATGGTGACTGCGAGGGTAAGTATAAGCGTCGCCAAAAGCGCGACCCCGCGCTGACGAGAGCGGCTCTCTGTAGTGGTGGTCGAGATAGTCCTAGACGGGTTATTCTTCATCTTCAGCACCAGACTCGCCCTCGTTATCATCCTCTGATTCTTCCTCTAGGCCAGCCTCTAAATCCGCTATGTCCACATCTTCATCATCATTAGAGCCAGAATCCGAATAAATTCGCCCCGCTTTCGGATCAAAAGCCAACCCTGGGATTAATCGAGTAGTTTCCGAACCATTAAGCATAACAATGGTAATACGAATCATTCTTGGCAAACTGAGCTGGCTATGGGTTTCATTGAGTGGCGGCCAGCTAGGTACAAAAACACCTCCGCGAGACAACTGTTCAATTTCCACATTTTCAACATTGTTAAGCAGTATCATTCGATTGCCATCATTGTTGAGAGATGTTGCAGTAATTGGCCAAGAGCGTCGCTCCAGCTGGTCATTTGAATTAAGGCTATATTCGATACGGGTTACGCCGGTGGGATTGTATCCAGTTAAGGGTCCACCTCCGCGACTAAAACGCAGGCCAAATTGATCTGGATTGGTTAAATAAGCGGGCTCTTTGGAACCTAAGCCATCTGCAAACGTTCGCGGCCGCAGGTGAAATAAATCACGATTAATAATCTGCCAAGCTCGGTGCAACTGCGCTTCATCAGAAAGATTGCTTAAGCTGCGCTGGTTAGCGCCCAAGATTACATCTACAGCCTGATAGGACATGACGGACATAACCGCCAACAACAGCAGAGAGACGACCGCCTCAACAAGAGTAAAGCCAGACTGTCTTGCGACAGTACTTTTTGAATTTCTGGACGGTTTCACAATACCAAAGGTTGATTTTTTCGTCATCGTTTTTTTACGACCAGATAAACAAATAACCCAGCACTCTTCCGGTCGCTATCAGGCAATCCGACATCTACTTGGTAGCGATAGAGATCATTACCCATTGCCTCTTTGACTTCTAACTCCCATCGCCAATCCTGACCACCTTGAGTATCTATACCTTTAACTGATCGCTTAGACTTCTGATTTTTCTCAGTCCACTTCTCGGCGTCTTGATAATGCTCCACAAGATGATTCCAAGACACCTGCGCCGAGTAAAACTGCTGACGGAGACGCACCCGCTCATCTGCGTACTGCTGGACCATATACAGCGCACTACCCATAACCCAGCCGAGAATGGTCAGGGCGACGGCAACTTCAATAAGCGTAAAGCCCGCCGCACGGCGGGAACCCATAGAGGACATCACTCAGCTACCCTCACCATAGACATTGATGCAATCTCTTCATCCCAGCGGTACTTAAAGGTTAAGGGGCTTGAATCGAAGGTCAGAATCATCTCCGCTTTAGGCTCCATATACCCATCGGGCATTAAAGCTATCACTGGAACCAGAGAATCTTCGTCCTCATCTCTGGATTCATCGTCGTAATCGGGACTTGTAGACACAACCCACTCAATTCGAGCACCCTTTTCCATAGAAAAAGGTTCGGGATATGTAACCGGAAACCAATATTGGCGGTAGTAGGCAACGACCTGCAAGGCCCGCACCTCTTTTTCTGCCTCATCTGGATTGCCCATAACACCGTACGGAACTGCTTCCAATGCCGCCTGATCAGACAGCTGATTTAGCCAGACAAGTAAGTTGTCAGCCTGACTCTTAAAGCGGCGGTCAAAGGCTTGATTGATGGCAAATAGACTCATCGCAGAGATGGTGGCTAAAATAATAACAACCACGCTGATCTCTATTAGTGTAAAACCGCTCTGACGGCTACGCGACTGTCTCATTTTACTTAACCATTTTTTGGGTGCTGGTGGTGATGTAACTGTTTAAATCGAGGGCTACTGAAATTAAGAGCGCGACTATTACTTAATATTCCAATTACCCCAATCTGCATTAGAGCCTTCACCGCCCGCTTGGTTATCAACACCGAGCGTATAAATATCTACTTCTTTTCCGCGACGACCAGGATTTTCATAATTGTAAGGCTGACCCCAAGGATCAACGGGCGCTTTTTCCAAATAGGGTCCGCCCCAATTATCCTGTCCACCAGGATTTGTAATCAACGCCTCTAAACCTTGGCTTGAGGTAGGGTAACGATAGTTATCTAAACGATAGAATTTAAGCGCACCCTCAATTACACGAATATCCTGTGCAACACGCGTCTGCTCAGCCTGCTGTACCTTTTTAAACAACGTCGGCCCAATCATTGCACCCAAAAGCGCAATAACCACTACCACAACCATCATTTCGATCAGCGTAAAACCCGCCTGCTTTTTATTAACGACCATTTATTACACCCTAAAAAGTTATCTATACATATTTAAAATTATCAGCTGAGATTTTAATAATCTCTTTAGCCTCACCTAGCGAATCATGGAGAAAAACAGCTTCCACAACCATCAAATCATATTGTTCATATCCATAATCGGCAGCATCACCGCCGCCACTACAGACAAAATTATCATTCCCATAAAAATAATCAATATTGGATTCATCAACTTCAGAAACACTTCAACAGCATTATTAAGTCGCAGTGAATAATACTCCGAGACCCGTATAAGCATTTTATCCAACTCACTTGAAGCCTCACCACTACCGACCATATGCACGAGGAAGCCACTGCCCACCGAGCTATCTTGCAGGGCTTTTTGCATACTGCTGCCCTGGCGCATCGCCTCGGTAACAGCTTCCATCTTTCGACGAAGATATAAGTTACTCACCACGGATGAAGAAATCTTTAGCGCCGCAAGAGCAGGGACACCATTATTCAACAGTACGCCAAGACTGCGCGACCAGTCGGCAATATTGGCCATGCGTATCCAGCGCCCCATCCCCGGCATAGAGAGCATCATGGCATGCCAGCGCTCTTTTCTCTGAGGGTTTTTCATCGCCTGAACAAACAGCGCAAATAGCCCGAATACTGCAATCAGTACGAACAATCCATAGCTTTGCGTAAACTCACTCACATTGATAACAATTCGTGTAACAAGCGGCAATTCACGATTTGAGCTGGCAAAGATGGCAGTGATTTTTGGAACTACCCAAACCATCATAATCGCCACAACTATAATAGAGGTGCTAATTAGCGTCGCTGGGTAGATCATCGCGCGACTAATCGTCTTGCGATTTTCCTCACTGGTTTCAATATCTTCAGCGAGCCGCATCAGCACTTCATGTAAATGCCCACTTTCCTCACCAACACTAATGCCGGCAATAACGCTTTCTGGGATTTTATAGGGTGATCGACGCAGGGCCTCAGAAAAACTTCGACCCTCGGTAATTTCACTGCGCCAGCTCTGCAACATTCGGCGCTGTTTCTCGGTTTCCGCCTGCTCAATAGTCATTCTAAGGGCATCTTCGAGGGGTAATCCGGATTGAATAAGAATCGCCTGCTGCTGAAGCAGAAGCGATAAATCAAAATTATTCACGCGTGCTTCGCGGCCGCCACTACTCGCAGCCTTGGATAAGGTGTTAACTTCTTTGACCTCTGAAGGCAGCAACTCTTTCTCTTTTAATAAGCGCCGTGCGTGGCGTTCGGAGTCAGCCGTAATCACTCCACTCACCTTTTTTCCGGAGCGGTCATACGCGATATAGTCGAAGGCAGCCATAGTTATACGCTAGTCACGCGAAGAACTTCTTCGACAGTGGTAACACCCTCACGCACCAGATCAAAACCGGCATCACGGATGCTTGGCACAGTGCGACGAATCAACCTCTCAAGCTCAAGCTCACCGGCATTCTCATGAATCAACGTCTGTAGCTCAGCATCTACAGAGACCAACTCAAAGAGCGCCTGACGTCCGGCAAAGCCCGTATTGTTACATTCTGAACAACCACGGGATTGATACATCTCGGCGCCCTCGGGCAACTTCAACAGGTTGCGGTTAAATTCATTTGGCCGAACCTTTTCACGACACTCGGTGCAAAGTTTACGCACCAGCCGCTGGGAAGCGATTCCGCGCACGGTGGATGCCAGCAAGAAACTGTCGACACCCAAATCTTGTAATCTTGTAATCGCGCCAGCGGCGGTATTGGTATGCAGCGTCGAAAGAACTAAGTGACCGGTCAAACTGGCCTGCGTTGCAATCTCGGCGGTTTCACCATCGCGAATCTCACCGATCAAAATCACATCGGGATCCTGGCGCAAAATGGCGCGCAGACCACGAGCGAAGGTCATACCGGCACGCAGATTAATCTGCGTCTGGCTGATACCGGGAAGATCGTATTCCACAGGATCCTCTACG
>Ga0209533_1004245_pt1 | contig 12497 bp, 9 predicted proteins | sample COG_04_FD_184748 | JGI IMG/M metagenome (GOLD analysis project Ga0209533, IMG submission 184748) | Pelagic Microbial community sample from North Sea - COGITO 998_met_04 (SPAdes) (version 2) | ecosystem: Environmental > Aquatic > Marine > Neritic zone/Coastal water | place: Helgoland, sampling... | reverse complement strand
TAATCGTTAATAAATAGGGTACGTGATACCTTAGTGTTAGCTCATGGCTTGTCCATAGTTAATGCGAAATCTGTAACTCAGAAAACAATCTATAGGGGACGCCCTATTTTTTCTTATTTAGTCTCTATGATATAAAATATAGTTATTCGTTAAAATAAAACTTATTTCATGTTATTGTATCATTGGGCAATTAAAACAATACAAACAATAAATTGAACGTCAATCGACCGACGTATGTTGTGGTCGAGCTTCTAACTTGGCTCAATAGTGGTTGTTGATAGTGCCGGTATAATTTAACACGCACGATACGCCTGTTTATCGGTCAAGCAAACTAATTGTTAGTTGATACTATTATGTATCAGCGCGCAAACTATCAACTAATAAATATGTAAAGTTAGACACAGATATAGATATATACATATATCTGTGTAATCAGAAACTCAATGTGACTCTGTTGTCAACTTGTTAAACGCATATTACCTTAACCGGTCGTATGCAGATGAACCCTCCGTGGAGCTGATCACTCCCATTGCCCGGTTTGACAAGAAGATAGTCTCGCCCAAGTTTAACTTCAATTACTGAAAATGATAATTGGTTATTCCTCGTCAGTGGATAATATTGAATGGAGATGTATGCAGACAATTTGTTTGGATTGTACTAATCGTTAATATGCAGGGGTGCGTTTGATACCCCTAGTGTTAGCTCATGGCTTGTCCATAGTTAATGCGAAATCAGTAACTCTGAAAACAATCCCAGGGGACGCCCTGTTTTTTCTTATTTAGTCTCTATGATATAAAATATATTTATATAGTATAGTAAATTAGTAAATAATATGAAAACTATAAAAAAAAGACGTTATGGAAAGAAAACTTCAAAAAAAACTGCAAATAAAAGAAGGAAGACACATAAAAATAAAATTAGGAGAACTCGTAAACGGAGGGGGTCGGGACCTAAAAAATCCCAAGAGGAGATTGATTATCGAATGAATAAAATAAACGAAAAACTTGGCCAAGGAGGTTACGAGATGCGTCCACCGAAGTCTTTGTATAGAGTTTTTTTTAAGTATTCCCATGATGATATTAATTCTGGTTCACCGGCTCAACTTAATCAAAAGTATATAGACTGGAGAGATCTCGAAGCACACGGGCGAAGAACCAACAGAAAATTAAAATCTACGGGAACCGCAGACAAACTACAACGTGTGATAACATCAAATCAAAAAGAAAGACAACAAATAATACAACAAAAACGAGGACTTATTCCGATCTCACCCTTTAAACAAAGGACAGCACAAGTGGAACCAGTTGATACTGTTGTTGGAAAAAACTTGTTTTATGCTGAAAAGGATGACTCCATAAGTAAAAGTGATGCAGATGCAGATGCATTATTAAAAGATCCATATGAATATACAACAGATCCATCCGACTATCCAGTTGAAGAAGAGGAAGATGCAGTGGATGCGTTGTTCAATGAAAAATATGACGATGGTAAATAAATATAACGCAGAAGACAGTCACATTGATGCCCTTTTATCATTTAATGTTGTTAATTAAATGATAAAACTTTTATAATTTACATAGTAACTGATGATGTATCCAAGTCATCATCTTTTTCTTGTTCAGGTTGCGACAAGTTTTTTTCGTTTTCTCCAACCGTTTTATATAAAGAAAGTAGTCTTGCACTAGAATCGCTTGCATATACATATTTTGGCATCCAAAAGAATGGGATCACATTTCCACAATTCTTATATTCATTCTCAAACAGATATCGATAATATTTCTGTTCCATTGTTTGTGGTTCATTGTCTGCAAACTTTGACCAATCAACACTCCCCCCGATCTTTTCTATAATGGACCAGTCATCCCTTATCTTGTCTTGGATAATTTGGAAAAGTGATCTCGAGGTGTTTGTTACACCGTCACTGAATGCCTCCTTGGTTCTCCACAAGATTTCATCTGGCAAAAGAGCCTTGCCATCCATTGTAGCAAAATGTGGTTTTGAAAAAGCTTTTCGAAGAAGATATTTCTCTGGTTGTTGTTTGGTTGAATGACATCTTACGTTAGGATGGATGCTTAGATAGTAGTCTACCCATGCTCTATCTAGGAATGGTGTTCGTGGCTCTAGACCATGAGAAGAAATAGATTTGTCAGATCGAAGAACATCAAAGTTGTATATATTACTGAGTAATCGGCGACACTCTTTATCAAACTCGATAGGATCATGACATGCATGCATATATAGATATCCACCACACAGTTCGTCTGAACCATCTCCATTAAAAATAACCTTGGCATCACTATGTTGTGAAATATATTTTCCAAGTAAATAGTTACCAATAGAGGCTCTCACTGTTGTGGTATCATAACTTTCAATAGCCTTGATTACTTCTGGAATTGCATCAAAAAACTCTTGTTCGCTAATAACAACCTCAGTATGATTGGTTCCTAGATAGTCTGCAACCTTCTTAGCATATACAAGATCAGAAGAACCCTCAATTCCAATACTATAGGTTTCAAGCGGAACATCTGTTTTCAATACATTCTTGCGTACATCATTTACGAGGGCTGTAATAAGACTACTGTCAAGTCCTCCTGAAAGAAGACATGCTATTGGTCTATCTGTAACTATAGTTCTTTTTAGAACTGCCGATTTTAAATATTTTTGAATATTTTCAAGAACGTCTAGGTGATAATCTATCATTGGTTGATCAACCATAGTTGATCGAAACCCTTGAGAGGTATATGTCACATTTTGCATACCATTACGAGGTGACCAAGCACATATATCAGATGATCTATAAGGTTCTTCAACGAACTCACTGTAACTTCCAGGTAAGAACTGTTTGATTTCAGCATGATGTAGAATATTTTTTAGTGGAATAAGAGATTTAAGTTCTGACGCAAATGCATATGTATTAGAAGTATGTTGAGATTGAGATTGTGGAGTATCGACTAACTTATCTTCTGGATTAGTTTTGATATACTTTGGGGTTAGCATGTACATTGGTCTCACTCCGTATGGGTCTCTTGCCATAAACATTCTTTTCCTTCTGGTTGTTCCATTATCATCTAGTGTATGTCTTGTATCCAATATAACAAATGCAAACACTCCGTCTAATAGTTTAAGTGTGTGTTCAATACCATAACGAAAATATAGATGAAGAATAATCTCACAATCTGAGTTTGTTTTAGGTTGTACATCTGGCATGAGTTGATATAGTTCTTTGTAATTATAAATTTCTCCGTTGCATATCAAATATATACCATGCATCTCAAGTGGCTGGTCTGACATCTGATCAAGCCCATTGATTGCCAAACGATGAAATCCTAATGTAACGTTATCTGCAACCTTGAGCAGTTTAGACGTTTCGGGTCCCCTTCCCTTTCCTTTTTCAAATGAACACTGAATAAGGTTATCGTCTATATAATTCATGTTACTCATTTCTTGTCTAGTCGTTTCGTCATTATATTCCACATGTTCAGGATGTTCGCAGTTATTTAGAATACCAAATATACCACACATGACAACACGTATACAATATAATATGTGACGTCTTTAATATTATAATTATATACAATATATTAAAGAACTTTGACTAAAATTATATATAATATGTATATAGACAAATATGAATAGAGACAACAATATGGAGACTGTTTCTGAAATGAATAATCAGACAAACGATAGACTATACGACCGAAACATTCCTTCTAGTGTTCTTCAGCCTTATTTCTCTCTTCGTCCGACACAGACAAAGTATACAAAACTTATGACTACTAACCCGGCACCATCAAATAATGTTCCATTGATGTCAGTTCCTCAATATAGCCCCCATTCTACATTTTATCCCGCAAATACGAATGCTCCGTGGAGCGGATTTTCTGGAAATATTGATGTTGAATCTGATATGAGAAATCAGTTTTTTGCATTACAATCATGTCCTCAGGCAGCTTATGTGCCGGCGAGTTCAAGTGATCTATATACATTAAGCTCTTTTTCTCACCCAGAAAAACCAAATGTTCAGTCACACCCTTTATTGTTTAAAGAAGAACATTTTGATATGTTTGATCCAAATATGACTAGCACTAGCAAAGACGCATTTAATAATCATACTAGACAAGATATTAAAAATAGTAAGGTGTAAACTTTGCAGGCATGACATAATCGAAATTAGGTATAATTATACTACAAAGAAAAATCTCAGTGTAGTATAATGGCGAGGACTAAGAAAAATAAAAAGAAGACAGCTAAGTCAAAAAATAAAAAGAAGACAGCTAAGTCAAAAAAATTAAAATTAAAGAAGTTACAATGTGGCCCCGACGGTAATAAAAAAAAGTTTACATGTATAAGAGACGAATCCATATGCAAATTAAAAACTTTATGGAATACAAGACATCCCGATGATAAGGTTAATACTGGAACCATACGTAATACATGGAAACAGTTAAAAAATAAACTAAAAAATGTTTGCAATAAAGAGTCTTGTTGGTTGAAACAAAAGTTTGCAAAGAAAGGAATAGGAAATGAACTTAGTGTTGCGTTTGCACCGGAGTCGCCAGCAAAATGGAAAAAGAACCCAAATGAATGGTTATCAAGTAACGACATTATTTCGGTAATGAAGCAATATGAAAAGAAATATAAATGTTTTGATTTTATAGGTCCGTCGCCCGTTGATTATGATACACATAAAATGTATGGCGAATGTGTTTGGGAGGAGTTATGCCATTTTGATTTAAGTGATCAAATTAAAAGAGGAAAGACAAAGATTGGTGTTATTTTTAATCTTGATCCTCATTACAAAGGTGGATCTCATTGGGTCTCTCTTTTTATCAATATTAAAAAGGGGAGTATTTTCTTTTTCGACAGTGTTGGAAAGACAATACCGCCACAAATAAAAAAGTTCGTTGATATGGTGAAAAGACAAGGCATTCATTTACCCAAGAAAGATAAAATAGAGTTTGTATATGATGAAAATCATCCACAAGAACATCAGATGGAAGACACGGAATGCGGTGTATACTCTTTATATTTTATTATTCACATGTTAGAAGATACACATGATGGAGAATATTTTAAAACACATTATATTACGGATAAATGTGTGCAAAAGTTTCGTAAAATATACTTTAATGAATCTTTATAAAAATATATAAATGTAAATTACGTGTAATATATAACAAAATATAAGGTATATATTATATTATGACAACAATCGTAGATATGATATCAAACAATAAAACAACAAAACTCTTTGTAAAAGAAAACAACATAAACTTGTTGTGGAAAATTATTATTACTACTCCCGCATTTAAAACAAGCATCGAGACTAATGGTGTCGAAGGTGAACAAAAGTTGAGATCATATTATATTCAACATGTCAGAATGTTTGTCGAAGATAATATATATGATACATCTAGTATTATAGAGTTTAATAAAAAGTTTATTTTATATTTTATTAAGAAGTTTCAACCTTCTTTGGATAAAAACACAAATATTACAAGTGTTTATGATACCAAACCAGTGACCGGAGAAGTTCAAAAACTACATATTGATAATACTAGTAATCTAGGTAAAAATGCAATTACTATACAAGATCTTAAAACCGAACGACTGAGTGATTTTGAAAATAGATATCAAAAAATACAAAATGATTTCGATGTATACAGGAAAAACGAAGTGCCTGATGGTATTGATTTTTCAGATAAACGTATAGATAGACCCATTAATAACAATGAGACCCAACAACAAATCGCAACTACTAACGAACAGAGAAAAACACAAGAAATTACATTTTCAAATAATATCAACGACCCCGTACAAGCATTGGGTTGGTTAAACTTAAAAGAAGTCCCTAAGTCACTTGTCCCCGAACCAACTGTATTTGATAAGCCTCCTCCATCTCCACAGACTAATCAAACGAATAACATTAAATCTGAACAATCACAAGCAAACAAAACTGATTTAATTTCTGAAAATAAACCTGCAGTTGTTGTTCAACAAACAAACATTAACAATAAACTAACTAACACATATCTTTATTCATTGCTTATTCAGTCTAGACAAAAGACAGAAATACTTAATAAAACCGTAAACACAATGAAACAAAAGATAGTAGAACTTGAAACAAAGTTTGAAAACCTATCCAATACAACTGACACTCAAATAGCAGGCAAAGAGTCCAAGAATAGTGAAAATAGTGAAGACGTATCAAAAGAATAGATATTTTAGGTTTCCACATGTGGACATTTACATACAGAACATATCTACATCTGGAACGGCAGGTTAATCATCACCACTTATACACTCCAGTTCACAGCTACTATTGATTCCATAAATCGTATCATCCATTGACCAACCATTTTGTTCTAATACATCTTCGTCGACATTGGTGCAGTCACTTGTGTAAGATTTTTCGTCGTCCGGGTCTAAATAAATAAGTCGATGTATTTCTTTCAACTCTTCTGGTGTAAAACTCTCTTTATTACAAATCTCAACTGAAGAATTACACCCATCATCTAAACTTTCTACAGAAACTCCTGCATAATCATTCAATATAATGCTACTTTTTTTCAATATTTCTTCTTTTTCCTTGTCTGTTAGTTCGATTTCAAATGTGCCCCAATAAAAGTAATTTGTTATTTCACAACAAACAGGTTTCCCATTAGATAATATATTATTCCATTGTTCTGTTTGATACGTCGATTTGTTATACTCTGATGTTATATGATAAACTTTGATTTTGCATTCACTCATCTTTACATAATATAAACAATTTGTGTTTATATTATTTATAAATGTTCAAACGATGTATTTTTATTTCGTAAAATAAAAATACACCATATACAATATTGTCACATACAACTAACTATGTAACTACTTTCCAAAGAAGGATGACAACTCTCGCATACCCTGTTTTTGAATGTTTGCTTTATTAATATATTTGTCAAACAGAAGAGCCTTTACTTCTTTGTTCTTCAAAGCTTCTAACTTATCGGCAAACTTTTCTGGGTCTGTGTCTTTTTCTAACTTTTTTACTTCACCTTTAAATCTTACAATCTTACTCGACTTTCCTTGCATTTGCCATATTTTTTCAAGAACAAGAGCAAACACCTGTTGAACTGGTTTCATGACTTGGTTCGTGATGTAAAACGAATAGTCAATCTTGATATTGTTCTCAGTGATAAAGGTTGGTGTTTCTATTCTATCGCCTTGAAGGGCAGCCTTGTTTGGATTATGGATATATACGTATGGTATACGATCTCCAGACGCAGGTTTATTTCCAGGATCACGTGATGTCATCCTATCTGCAAGTACCTTATGTGCAATCTGGTGCGGATTTTTGTAATCAGACCGAATAGACTTACTGATGATTAATTTATCCATTGAGTATTTCTCTTCAACCAAGTTTTGTATACATGACTGCATGAAATCAACTGCCTTCTTTATGTCTTGTTCCTTCATAAGAATGTCAATGATGCCGCCATATATATCCTTCACAATCGGTGCATTATCTCGTCGCTTTAATACAATTCCCATCTCTTTGCGGCTACCTTTATTTGGATCTTCTTCGTACAACATGCCCACATACCGCTTCTTGCTTAAAAGACAGAATGGCATAAATGTCTTTTCATACTCCAAATCATGTGGCTTCTTTAAGAATTTGGTTGCCATTTCGCCTGCCTTCTTGGCAAGTTCAATGGTCAGCTCTAATGCCTTCTTTCCACGGATGGGGGTTCCGTCTAACTCTTCAAGATTGAATGTAAAGAATACAGAATCAGTGTCCCCGTACACATACTCTGCTTTGGTGCGAACTTTGCCGTGCTTCATTGTATCCATGACAGCATCGCCGTAAACTTCTTCAATTATACGCTTTGCATAAGTTAACAACTGTCTACCAATTGCAGTCGTTGATGCTGCGATATCTTTTTCGTAAAACGTGCTTGTTCTTGCACCACATTGTCCATACAAAGAATTAGCAGTAACCTTATATGCAAGCTGGCGTTTATCAAGTACACTCTTCATAAAGTCATCTGTTTGCTGAGGAATAAGTTTGCGTGTTGACTTGCGAGCTTTCAAAAGCTCTTGTAGAATTGATGGCATAATTCCCTTTCCTTCCGGGAACTGTGCAAACCTGCATATTTTATATCCCTTCTTTACCTTCACTGCTGCAGAACTAGGGTTTTTTTTGACATATTTATATGTGTCGTATGTAACATCAACATATTCATATCCCGGAAGATTATCGTAAATGAACACTGAATTATCATCAGGGCTTCTTTCACCAGTAACAGTAACTAGTTTACCATCAAGATCATATTCCTTTGTCCACACTTTACTATCGTGTGACAAGTTTTCGCTGATCATGGACGACGGATACAAAGAAGCATAATCTACACATGCTACTGGATTGTCTAGATACAAATCACTTTTTGGATCAAGAACAATTGCACCTTCATAACCATCATCATTTGTTTTCTTTGCTATGTCTGGCATAATCATATCGTTTTCACGGCATTTCTTACAAACATAACTTGTTAATTTAATACCTTGTCCTCTTAGAATAAGGAAACTAATTGGAACACTACAAATGTTTGCCATCTCAACAAGTCCTGTAATTGCATCTACCTTGTTTAATAAGTATTGAACTAAGTTACAATCCTGAATACAATATTTCGCAACAATTGCACGATCCTTTGCGTCTCCACGAGTTAAGTTGAAGATATCTTTTGGCGTGACGTCATCTTTTGCCAATGCCCAACGCACCTTTTTAGACATATCTGGGGCAACCTTTGCTGAGATAACAAAGGTTTTGGTTTCATGGTCAACCGATGTTACCATAAACTTAGCACCAGCTTCATAATAATCAGTAGAGTGACCAATTTCTTCGAAATGAACATAACTTCCAACGAGTAACCCCGTCATATTTTTAGTTACAATCATTGTCTCTACATCATCGCCCTCTTCACTATGTTGCAGCTTGGTTACATAATCTCCAATAAAGTGTCCAGCAACGTAATCTAACTTATACGAAACAAGATTTTCTTCCCTTCGAAAATGGTTATATAAATCTAGTTGAATACGCCCAGGCATCTTGATATATCCAAGATCATGCGTTCCACTGGCTAACGTAATACTGCTATGATCAATATCGTATTTTCCAGTGTTTTCATCAAGCGACCCACAAACGTGATCTTTAAGTTTAGATATTTCAATAAACTTTGCCGAACAACCCGTCTCTTGTGCTCTTAAGAACATAAAGTTATAATCAAAACCAAATATGTTATAACCAACAATAATATCTGGGTTTTCGCGAACTACTAACTCCCGCCATGCAAGCAATACTTGTTTTTCTGTTTGATATGTTTCTATATCTGTGTTTTCAATACCAAGATCATCACATGTATCTAACACTATACAATGATTATAATTAGGTTTATTTTCTCCATAGGTCAAGAATGTCGAACCAATGAAAGTTACTTTGTCGCCTTCTACTGGAGGAAGATATGATCCAAATATCTCAGTAAGATGGTTGATCTTCAACTCTCTCGTTGTAGAATTCGATTTGAGTAGTTCAGAAACACTTGTCTTATTCACACTACTAGTTGCAACTCGTTTTCCAGATCCTTTTAAGGAGATAGTTTTTACGCTAGATTTTTTAGTTGTATCATCATGGTCGTCATCATCTCTTTCTTCATTGAGATAACTTACATTTCCAGTATCGACCTCATTCATGCTATTATTCGCATTTTCAAATGCTTGCATGAGTGTATTTTCGGAACTCACTGGAACGTGATTAACATTTTCAATACTATGCGACATAATATTTTTAACTGCATTTTCTACCTTTTTAAGGGTAGGCGCCTTTTTGGGATACACTGTATCAATATGTAGTTTAAATAAGTCTACAATCAATGTTTTGTCATCATCCTCGTCGTAATCTACAGTTTTATGGTTCAACATGCCAAATCCGTGCAATATCGAATAACGGATGATTTCTTCTGGATCAAGATCAATATCAAGCTTGTTTTGCACATCGATAATATTTGTTGCGAGTTTCTTGTATGTTTTAATAGGAACAGGAAAGTCGCCGTGACTACTACTTGCTTCAATATCAAAACTCATAATCTTGAGTGGAACACGATCCTCCTTATCTCTAAGAGGAATAATATCACGAAACAACAATTCGAACTCGTAGTCACAATGGGTTGTCTTTTCATATTCTGAAACACAAAGCGTCTTATTCTTAGGAAGACCTACCCAACCAGATGGGCTCATGTTAGAGATATGAAAGAACCTTAGAAGTGGAGGAATAAACGATTCAAATATCTCAGTTTTACATGGGCTTCCATTTATTGACACGTGATACCCATCTGCCAGAAGCCGACGATCTTCGTCGAACCATACATTCTTAGCCCTATTCATTGCCTGGATATTTTCAAACTTGATCAACAAGAATGTATTCTTCTTTCCAGCATCAAATCCATAGAGCTTTTTGTGATGCACTATTTTGGCGCTGACAATATTATTTTCATGGTATTTTCCTACCTTCTTTTTCAAATGTGTCACAAACATCATCTTTTCCCGTTCTCCCCATTTGTCTCCAACTTTCACGTAGAAGAATGGTTTAAAATCACATACCGTAATAGAACATGACTTTCCATCAACATTTTTTCCAAACATTTGAACAGTAAACGTTTTTTGAGGAGGTGGTTTATATTTATTATTCCCATCATTAGAACCATTGTCTTCACTTTCTACATCCTCTGTCTTATTGTAAATGTGAAAGTCAAATATTCTGAATTCATGGTTATCTGACATAATATGGCGATATGGTTATCTAAATATATTCAGGAATGTCTAGATTGTTTAATCCGAAGCTTATCTAGTGTACCGTCATACGATGTATGTATATTCAATTTATTTAGTACAGAATTTCACTATGGTATCGCACATCAAGTTATTACATATACGTGATAATAAAAAATAACATATAATGTTGTATAGCTAGCACAAGGACGACATCTCGGACGATAACCCAACCTTAGGTCTATTGTCGTCATTTCGTCGTCGCTGCACTACGCGTATGTAATATTTGAGATTTGAGCGATTAAGTCCGTCCAGATGACTTGCCAAAGTTCCCATTGGAAGGGATCTGCTGGCTCTTGGTTCCCGTGCGTCAGGGCTTGATGCGCTTCTTCGCACCGTATTCTACCTGCTCGCGGTGACCGGGAACAGACTCGGTCTGGATGCGGCGGTCGAAATCGGTCTGTGCCGCGTCGATGTCGGCATTGGTCGCACGTCGCAGCACAGGAGGTTTGTATGCATTACACACGTCGGTAATCATTGCAATAAGTGTAGCGTCGGACATATCCATGGTGAATGTATGTTGTTAATTATGGGATATTCGTATGGGATACAATCAATTTGTGGGTTTGTAAAAATACATGATGATAGTAATATTATCATGTATTTGCAGGTGTTTCTTTCTATCTCTTCGTTCTTCTTGTTTTCTTGCGTTTGTTCGCCCTCGCGCGTCTCTTTTTTGAACGCGCTGCGCTGCGTCTCTTTTTTGATTTAGAGGCGCGGCGCAACGTCCGCTTCCGACGCCCGCCACCAAGTAGGTAACGTTCTCCACCTGGACCTCTGGCAAATTGGGGTTGTCCATCATTACCGTAATATTGGTCAACAGGTAGTTTTTCGTACGTCTGTGCCAACGCCTCTCTTTTTTGCAGGTTGTCTCTCCTTTCTTGATTTTTTTGTGTGTCGGTCTTTTTGTAAAATCGCGTTCTATTCTCTTCAGTAGTATTCGGATCTGTGGAATACGTAAGTGGATGATAATACATTTTATTAACAATTGCTCTCCCCTTATAAATTTGTTTCGCTATAAATCCTCCTTGATTGTGTTCAAATGGACCATAGTATATAGCCGAGTATTTTTCTTGGGTTTTCCAAGTTTGCTCTCCATTGCTCCGCGCGATACGGAACTGTTTTTCTACATAATATTCTTGATCTACTTCCAGTTCTGTACCTAAAACTTCTTGTATCTGTGCAGGGACTACTTCTTCGGCTGCCATCATATATATATATATATATATCTCTCTTGTATGGAAAAATATCCGTATTGACATATTTACATTATCTAATATCTCTTTGTTCTTCTTGTTTTCTTGCGTTTGTTCGCCCTCGCGTGTCTCTTTATAGTATTCTTTGACTTTCTTGTTTTTCTTTTTCCGCCAAGTTTGCTACCTCTACCTGGGGGTGGTACAGTACCCTGCCTAACTGCGTTATTATATAGGTTTGTTACATTGCTATCTATATCTCGATGTATCAGCGTATGTAAGGAAGGTACTTTTTCATGCCTATCTCTTACTAGTTCCATAGCGGCTTGTTTATTACCTCTTATTTTTTGTTCAGTTTTTATTGCTTTTTCTAATAAATCCACTATTGAACTGTGACCAAACTCTACCGCCCACATAAGAGCGGTATAGTCATTATCA
>Ga0209533_1004242_pt1 | contig 12504 bp, 12 predicted proteins | sample COG_04_FD_184748 | JGI IMG/M metagenome (GOLD analysis project Ga0209533, IMG submission 184748) | Pelagic Microbial community sample from North Sea - COGITO 998_met_04 (SPAdes) (version 2) | ecosystem: Environmental > Aquatic > Marine > Neritic zone/Coastal water | place: Helgoland, sampling... | reverse complement strand
GTAATTAATTTAGTTGAAGATAAACATAAAACAGTATGTATATCTGCATTGGACGGGGATTTCAAACGCCAGAAATTTGGACGCGTTTTGGATTTAATACCTTTTAGTGATATAACTACACGATTATCAGCATTATGTGCACGTTGTAAAGATGGGACACGTGCTCCGTTTTCACATAGAGTAACTTCCGAAACAGAACAGGTAAGTATCGGTTCGGAAAATTATATTCCGGTTTGTCGAAAATGTTATCAACAATCAAATGCTAACACCCATGTGAATGCAGCACTAATCTGCGATAAGAGTAACGCATAACCTATAAATTGTCTATTTTCATATCGTCTTCTCTTGCTCTTTTTGTTTTTTTTAATATATCCAATTTTCGAGCATTGCTATCAAACAGACTCATCGTGTTACATACATTCGTTTGTAAACTACAACTTGCTTCTCGTTTACGCGTCTTATAACGGTCTAATGCATCTTCATACTCATCATCATCTTCATACTCATCTTCATTCGGAGCTAGTCCGACCTCCTGTTCTAATTTTAGAGCAAACTCGGTTTTTAATGGGAAAAATGATTTATTAATTGCATGACCGATACGGGCACCTGCCTTTTCAAAACCGTCAACGTATTTTATGAATTCTGCCTCTCCGTATAATTGGCGATTTTCATCCTTCCTTTTCTCCTTTACATAATGAACTCCGTTCTTTATGTCTGTCGTTTGTATAAAATTCATATATTGAGGATTTTCTTCCAAACATTTAAACATGATATTATAAACATTCGAAGCCAAGCACATTTGGTTATTTGCTATGCTTCTGTAATTCTCTATGAAAAAATCCGTGCAACGTTTCACATATCTATCTGTGAAATCGTGAATGGATTCCGCATCTTTACATGTGTTCGTTAAATAGAAATTTAATGTATTATTTGTCGTATTGTTCGTTGTATTTCCCATCCGAGGGATTACTTCAATCACTTTATTTACTAATTCCTGATTCCCTTTTGCTAATTCCTTATTCCCCCTTGCGGTCTCTTTCAATATTTCACGTGTATTTTCTTGATTCTGCATTTGTATTTCTTGGTATTTTTCCATCATCAACATAAACATCGATTTCATTTCACTTTTCTCTTCCCTCTCTGCATTCAACTCTTCAACTAGTTTATCTATTATACCGTCCTTTGTTTGTCGACGAGGAGATTTGTCCGATATTGTTAATTGATTATCACATTTTTTCATATGTTTCCACAATCCCGATCTTGTCTTAAAACGCCTGTTGCAATGTTTACATAACGGATCGACTTTTGGCGTTTTATTGTTTCCTTCAGTATTGGAAACGTGCTTATTTGTTCGTATATGACGGTCGTAATCACTTTTCTTACCGCAGATGAAGTTACAATGTTTACATGCAAACTTCATGGCGTTATTTAACGTATTGTCTGTTTCCATATGTTTCCAAATGCGTTCTATACTATGGAAACACATAAAACGCCTAAAGTTTTCCGCGGTTTTCCCCCGATTTTGTTGTGCAGCCAAATATTATAGTGGGGTGTGAAAATGACTGCATTTACATCATAAACACCTTTTTCGTTTTTCTTGAAAAAATTCTTTTTCGAATTATCCTATTTTGGAACTTTTTAAAAAGTTCCATTATGACAAACTTTCAACTCTTTTTATTTTATAGTTTTTTAAACTTTGTGGGATTAAAGTTCCCATCCTATAGAAAACCGTATTTCCAGAAAAGTGTTGAATTTATACAATTAATAAATCATATAAACATTTGAGACTATTTTTTGCATTATCAGAAGTAGAATGCCTCGTCCAAAGAAAAAGTTAGATACTGTAAAATCTGAACAAGCTAGTAATATTACTATGAACATTGAAGAAGTCACCGCCCCACCTGAACCTAAAAAAAGGGGGCGAAAACCAAAAGGAGGAAAACTAATTGTAAAAGATACGATAGACACTCAGGTTGAACCCCCGCCTGCAAATATTATACTTCATTTAAAATGTTCACTTAAAGACGTTGAACCGAATAATATAGATAATCCTACCAGAATCCCGAACCCTTTAACATATGATGCGGCAATACCACCTTCAATTGTAGCATATGAGTCTGTTGATTCCGACTCGCGTTTTGCTCGTTTTTTGGAGGATGATAATAAACCACTTGAGATAACTAAAGCTGCATATAACGAAACACAAGATGAATATAAACAAAGCTGTGGACCGATTGAGACCGTTTGTTTGAAATGCAGTGAAAATATCCATCCCGAAACACAATTACAGACTCCTGAAGTAGATAACGTGAATGTGAAAGATTTGAATGATAAACTTCGGCGACTGAAAGTGAGTTTATATCGCAATACAATGGATGAAAAACAATCGGCATGTTTTTGGTGCACGTATGAGTACGACAACCAATCATGTTATATACCAAAATATGAAAGTGATGGGAAAATATATGGATACGGTTCGTTTTGCCGCCCCGAATGTGCAGTTGGACATCTTATGAAAGAACCATTAGACGATTCGACAAAATTTGAAAGATATCATTTATTGAATCGCGTTTACGGTAAGGTTTATGGATATAAGAATAATATTAAACCCGCTCCTGACCCACATTATATGTTAGACAAGTTTTATGGAAATTTAACTATTAAAGAATATCGGAAATTATTACAAAGTGAACGTATGTTATTGGTTATAGATAGTCCTCTTACGCGTATTTTACCTGAATTACATGAAGATACTGACGATTTTATAGCAGGTGTTTATGGCGGTGATAAAGGGAGTGCAACGCAAGCCGGTGGGGTATACAAAGTAAAACGTCAGAGTGAAAAGCAACCGGGTATGAGTAACGCGCGTATAATGAAGGAAAAATTCGGGTTTTCCGCATAATCAGTAAAAACGGTTTTGAATTTTTTACTGATTAAATTTGAGTTAATGGGATATTATCACACCATTTTGTCCACATAACTCCACTGTTTCCGTTCCATTCGTAAGAAATTGCATTATTCTGAATGTATGTGTACGCATCAAGTTCTTCATTGTGTTCCGTGACACTTGGATATTTATGTAATACAACAATTGTTGTAATATTTAACTCTTCTATCGCCTCGTTTTTACATAGACTTGTCGAATTGGTTGATAATTCATTATGTAATACATCACATGTATTAATAAATTTTTCATATGTGGATGGATATAAATGTGCGCAATAAATATCTTTTTGGTAAAATAATATACCAGGGTTTATTTGTTTATTTTTACTGGATTTCAAATCTAGAAATGCTCGTTTGTATGTAGCATAATAATAAGTATTGATTGGTTCGTCGTAACATGAGGAAAAAATACAAGATAGCATGTTAATTAATCATATAGTATACATATATTATTTTTATAAGTAATAAAGTAATCGTATATAAAATTGAAAGTGCTTAGAGATTTTATATGAATAGTATTAAATCGAATTATCGTATTATCGAAAATGAGCTCTACGGAAATGAAACAAATGCGTGCTAATTTTAACCATATTCAGGAGTTGCCGTTTGTGAAAAAGTTGTCCAAAAAGGTGACGAAACTTAATGATGAAAATAAGATTCTTCGACGAGTCATTTTACAACTAGGTCGATCATTGGATGTTCCCGAACCAGCCCATGAATATGTGCATATTAAAACAGAACCGGGTGTTGCTGATATAAATGTATCACAAGATGTTATTGAATTAGAGTCGACCGATGGTGAGCATATTCACTATAAAATCGAGGAGGACGAATCTGATTGTCTAGATGGATGTGTCGATTCATTTGAATGCGACGATTGTTGTGTTAATGGACATAATTGTTTTGAAAGTCTAGGTTTATCGCGAAATGAGGCGAGTGTTTACATGGATTTGGGTCAACCCGACCGTTGTGAAGATTGTTTTCAGAAATGGTCAAATAGTGATGATGCGAGTGAGTATTTGAAACAGGTGAAAGTCAATAACGAAGATGCATTAACTAAATATACATATACAGATGACGGTGAAACTGTATTATTAACTTCTAGCATACCATCTGTTTGTGCTGGAGCATCTACAGTGGTTACCAACAATGTTACTATTATAGATGAAGAAGATGAATCTGGCGAAGAAGAGGAGGAGGAAGAAGTAGAGGAATCTGGTGAAGAAGAGGACGAGGAAGAAGAAGAAGAAGAGGAAGAGGAGGAGGAGGAAGAAGTAGAGGAGTCTGATGAAGAAGAGGAAGAAGTAGAGGAATCGGGTGAAGAGGAGGAAGTAGAGGAGTCGGGTGAAGAGGAGGAGGAGGAAGAAGTAGAGGAGTCTGATGAAGAGGAGGAGGAAGAAGTAGAGGAGTCTGATGAAGAGGAGGAGGAGCAAGATGAAGGATTAGAACATCTAATAAAAGAGGATGAATCGAGACTATACCTGTTTAAAAGGTTGGAAGAGGTTGAAGTAGAGGAAGCCGAGGAGGAAGAAGTAGATGAATCTGGTGAGGAGGAGGAAGAAGAAGAAATCGAAGTTGAAGAAGAGGAGGAGGTGTATGAAATCACAATTAAGGGAACTAAGTATTTTACAACAAATGAGAAAAATGGGGATATATATAGTATTGATTCAGACGGAGACCCATGTGATGTTGTCGGTAAATTTGTAAATGGGCGTCAGCAATTCGATTAAATAAAAAATTCTGCGAAAACCGTATAAAAAATAAAATGTTATAATATTATTTTTTATCTTACTCTATTACTGATTATCATCGATACTATTAATGCTCTTAATACTCTTATTATCAATACTCTTATTATCAATACTATTCGTCTTCTTAGATTGTTTTTTATCCTTTTTCCGTCTTCTTCGTGTCGCTTTTTTCATTTGTGCAGGTTGCCAACCGCCTTTTTGTTTACGATTACGCTGTGTTCGTTTTTTGTTTGATTTATTGTTTTGTTTCAACACTTTCATATCGAATACAATTGAAGGTATATATAATAACGCAGGATTTTTATCATCGGATAAATCTTGTAATTCTAAATATTTGTTTGATAACATTGTATTTTTATAAGGGCATTTAATTGCATCAATGTTATCTTTATTCAATTCGCCCTTTATTAAATCGAAACTTACAATCGTGTCGTAATATTTTTTAGAAGATATACCGAATAAATCTTTTTGTTCTTCTTTATTGGAAGATTCGTTATTTTCGATTACAGTCATAACTCCTGTTTTTAGTTTGTCGATAAACGCCTTATTGTTAAATAGGCTCTTATCCAAATTATCCTCTTTTTTCATATCATGTATAAATTGAATAAAATCAAAAAAGCCGTCGTTTGTTAACTGTTTTAGTGCATTTTCTAATTGGTTATTCGAATACATTCTCATAGGAGGTGTAATTTTTTTGATTCTGTTGAAAAATTCATTAATTTCGTTCATTTTTTGCAATTTGTCTGTAGCAATTTCTTCGTCGGCATCGTCTTTAAATTGAGATATTTTTTCATTTTTTTTCATTCTTTTTTTTAATTCGGTTAGGTCATTTAAAATAATCAATTGTTTCTCAATAATTGTGGATTCAAATATGGATTTCATCATTTCAGTGAATCCATCAATACTTGTGAATGTAGGAGGTAACCAAAATGACGCAGAAGTTTCTTTTGAACCAATATAATTTAAATTAGCTATTTTTAAAAAGTTAATTTCGACGGAATTTTGATCAGAAACAGTTTTTAATTTCTCTAAATAGGGTTTTAATAAACTTCTAGGAAGTGATAATTGTCGATTTTCTGCTAATTTCTCGATATATGTGTTGTATTCTTTAGTTTTCAACATTTCTTGTAATTTTTTAAATTTTGTATCAAACGCATTCTTAAATGTCTCATTTAATTTTTGTTTTTCAGTTGTTAACTTATTTATTTTATTCGTTCTCCACTGTTTAAATGCAAACAATGTTTTAAATGTGGTGTCGAAGATTGTATCGTTAATTAAATCATTCACATGAGTAACCGATAGCAATGTATATAGGGTTCCGTTAATTTTAAAATAGCAATATTTATCAGAGGTTGTTGATACAATGTTTTTAATCATATCAATCACAGATGTCCCATCGCTTTGTGAATTGGAAGCAACCTGAGTTATATTTTCACTAAATGTGTTCTGTATATTATGTTTAACGGGGAATGTTGTGCACATTAATAATTTCATCATTGCATTGAAGTTGAAATCTGAATTGCGTATCCGCGCCTCTCTGTCTGACGTTTTACTTCTGTCAAGGTATTTCTTGAATTTTTTTTTGTTAAAAAATGCGTCTAATAAATCTGGTCTGGACAGTTTGCTTAACTTATCGATATTTAACTGAGAAGTATCAGTGAAATACGGATATTCACTATCGGAGGTTGTTTTACCCCCTTTCATACCTTCTTCGTCGGGTGCGTCTTTATTTTCAGGATTTTCGTTATCCCCTGGTAAATAAAACATACTGCGGGTTAGTTTTTGTTCGGTATCAGGCGAAGCATTCGAGTTGAAACGAATCTCAATATTTTGAATACCGATGCCCTCTTTTTGTAATATTTTATCATCCATGTTTACTTATATTACTGCTATATAATCTACTAGGTAATTTTGAAGAATAATTTACCTAGTAGATTCTGATACCCGAATTACATTTGACTAGTGTAGTAATTTGAGTAAAAATCGTCCCTTTCTTTAAATGTGTTCTGTTCCTTTGCCCTTTTCAATACTTCAGTTGCTTTTTTGACTTCTTCTTCGCCAATTAAACTGTCTGTATTGCTACTAGAATCGGGTTTTGTTGCAGAACTATTATTATTATTATTATTATTTTGCGTTGGAGGCATACCAGGGATATTTTGTGTAATGTCGTTGTCTTTTTGTTCTTCGGATATTTGTGTATGGTATTCGGTGAATGAAACAGGTAAAATACAATAGCTACTGTCTTCGTTAAATAACACGTCCATAATAAGTGTGAATAGAATGGCGACAGTTAGTGCGATATAAATATCTCGGGTCCCCATCCATGCAATGGTGAATATGAGAATTTGACGACTAAATGTATATTTCAAATAGGCTTCTACCGATTTACTCAATTTGATTGTTACGAATCTCGATGAAATATTTAACATTATAATCATAAATCCGGCGAATATTTTGCTACCATTTAACATAGTTACATTGGAGTGCACGGTTTGTAATGCATTTTTAATATATTTTGATACAGAGTTTTGTTTGCCTTTGTTTTGTTTAACCATAAATGTGGTATACATTGTATGGATAAAAAAGGTTTTACATCAAGGTTGATGGACTTGAAGATATAGAATTATGTGCATATGGAGGGCGATAATCTTCGCTAAACCATGTGTTCCATATTTTTAGCACCCAATCACTTGATAATTTTGGAAATGATAATTCTTCTTCTGATGATAATCGCGCCTCAATAGATATACCGCATTTTTTGTCGCACGGGTTGCATGGTTTATCGATGAAACTCATATTTGGAAAAATGTGTGGTGCGTTTTCATTTTTAACGGATTTGTTTTTAAATTGAAGTTGTCCATCTTTACATTGTTCTTCGCGGAAGTTAGTAATATTTGTGGATTCCTGATTTATAAAATTTTCTGTATATAGGCGTCCTGTTAACATACAAGAATCTAGCTCGCAGCATTTTTCTAAAAATTCCATTTGGTAGTAATAAATAACGAGAATACAAACCATAATTCCGTATTTCACATCGAGGAGAGTATAAAATAAGATGACTAATATTGAAACAAATCGTCCGAATGGTTGAAGACTACATGCATATGTCTCATCGGGAAGGGCTAAAAACGTGTAGAAAAAGATGAGTGGTAGTAATTGCGCGAGGGATTTATTCATATTTAGGTCTATTATATTATGAGATAATTGATAGAACCCGATAACTCCCTTTTAGAAAAGACGTTGTTTTGATGAGGATAAATTTCTACGTATTTTTTAAGTAAAAATATAAAAAAATAATAATGTCTTTAGTAACATCGGCATCTGTATGGATAAATGAAGAAAATGGACCGAAAAAACGAACTCCCACAATGCGCCGTACTGTTCGTAAATCACTAACCGATGAACCATCTTCCACATTAAATACACCCATTGTAATTGAAAAAGGACAAGAACGACCAAGTTCATTTGGTGAAGATAGTGAAAAAAACGACAGACGCGCAGATAGAGTAGACCAGTTAATAAATAATATAACAGAAGTTTCTGGATATAATGATGAAAGTCAATTAGTTGATTTTACACCTCTCTCTCCACCAGATATTCAAAATCGTTTGGATAGCGAGGATAACACTTATGGGCGAACGGGTGAAGATGAAATACCTGCTTTACCGAATCAATTGCAGCATTTGCCTAAAAGGATGCATCCGGGTGAATCTGATTATGCACCAACCCTTCCCGATTTAGGCGTTTCTAATAATCCTTCCCGAACCAAACCTTTCAGTAATTATCACCGTATATACGAGCAACCTCGAATGCAACCGGCATATTACGGTAACGTTGATGCAGGGGCAGGAACAACCCCAATCGATAATCGGTTGTTAGAAAAGATTAATTATATGATACACATGCTAGAGCAGGAGCAGAGTGAAAAAACAAGTAACATCACCGAAGAATTCATATTGTATACGTTTTTAGGTGTGTTTATCATATTTGTTATCGATTCATTTGCTCGTTCGGGTAAATATACTCGTTAAATGATATTCGTCGTTAGACAAACAAAAATTGAAAGACAGTTAAATGATATTCGTCGTTAGACAAACAAAATTTGAAAGACAGTTTTATATTTGTCCAATAGCAAACAAAAAACTAAAATAAGTATGAATATATGCTCCAATACCGACGAAAGGTATATAAATTTTGCGATAGAAGAGGCTCAGAAATCGATTGTAGGGTTTCGACATGGGTGCGTAGCCGTGGCTTCAGGGAAAATTATTGCACGTGGTTGTAATAGCGATAGAACAATCTCGCGAGATGGGCTTATTGGGAATATGTGTTCATGTCATGCCGAAGTAGATGTTTTGCGAAAATGTTTAAAACGCGGATTGTCCAAAAAGATAACTTTGTATATTGTTCGTATAACATTCGACAATAAAATTACTTCTTCAATGCCTTGCGTTGATTGCTATAAACGAATGGATAAATTTTCGATACGAACTATTATTTATAGTGATTATAATGGTCGTCTTATAAAGACATCAATGAAGCAGTTCAAACCAATACATGTAAGCAGTGGTACTAAAGCATTGCAAAATAATAGAATAATACCTTTGTGTAAATGATATTCGTCGTTAGACAAACATCATTTTTGAAATATGTAACCGATAAAATTGATTTAAATCGATAGCGCACATATCGTTGTATACAATATAATGATCAGTAATATCACCCCCCCCACGCGAAACTACAACATTACTCACATATTGACTGTAACGAATAATCTAGATGGAGCTTGCGATATTGAGAAACAAATTCCTCAAGCAGTGTTTCACAAAATTAACAATGTTCCGATTGAGTATGTCTATAATGGAATGAATATCATTATTACCTGGAGAAGTAATAAAACATCGAACCCCGATTATTACCATACAGATGTTATGGGATTGTTGGGTGATACTGCAGTCCATGTACATACGGAAATGTTATTGGCTGGATTGTTGCGGCGACTGAAGGATATAACAGGCAAGGATTGTGCAGGACTTTCGTTTACGGTTACGAAGCCTTTATCTCGCAGCGATGCTCTCATTCCTACCGATATTACTGTATAGAGAAGCACATCGCTTATGTATGTTTTATAGATTGTCGGATTCAATCAACTATGTAATAATTATACAATTTGATTTGTCGATAGGCATTCCGGGTATTACTCCGTTATAGAGATAATATGCAGCCATATTTTTTGATAAAGGTGTATATTTCCATTTCCATCGTTCTATAATTGTTTGATTTTGTCCAAGATTATGAAAGGTAATAATTTTGTATTTGTTTGAGAACGATTTTTGTATGTGTTGTAATGCGTGTAAAAATCCTGCGAATATGAGTCCATTTAATGTTTTATCTTGGACATACTCTTCTGTAATAGTCGTGATACATTCTAATATGTGACCGTCTTTGATATTGTCGTAACATAACTGAGGGTTTTTGAAAACATACACACATTTGATATTATTACCATAAGACAGTCCATACACAAGTAATATGTTATTTTGAATCATATTGTCCAAGACTGAGATTTCAGGAAATGCTATAAATGCAGTATTTCGAGCAGTATTCGAATGACTAATCATATATAACAAATTATAAAATGGTTCAACGCTAGTATTATACATGCGAGATACGCTATATGGTGCTGGTAATGGTGGGCGTTTAATCTTGGACAATGTGAATGTATGAACAGGATATTCAACAAGAGGAATTACACCTTCACATAAGTCAATCTCTTTTTTAAATAATGATATTGAAATGGGTTGAGTGTTTGTTCGTTGGTGAATATCATGTGCTTGAATTAGCTTCCGTCCTATATTTTCTTGGGTATATTCTCGATGAACGCATATGTTATCCCAAAAATAACCATTTTTTTCATGCAAAACGCCAGATTTGTCCAAGATAAACATATTTATTGCTCTTCCAGTCATACAACCAACCGTTTGATGAGTATTTACTATCGACATCGCATTATTTGTATCGTATGTAACATCATACTTGTCTTTTCGGTATACAGAGACATATGATGGAAAGAATTGTCCCGTATGTATGATATTCATTGTAGGTTTATCGATAAAACTAAGCATTTGTGATGATTCTACAGAGTGACATTGTAATAAATCTACGATTCTATCAAACTCTTTATCATCTATGTCCAAGAAACGAAACGAATGCACATTAGTATCCTTTTTGAACGCTTTTGGATATACTTGTGAATTTATTTCATGTGGAGTTTTTGTTAAAAATCGGAGATAATCATAACTATGGAAGATTGGTTGAGTGCTCCAAAACGGATACCGTATACGTATGTATATAATGGGAATGAATACGAGTAATATGATGCTAATACATATATATTCTAACATGATTGCTAACTATATATATTGTCGAAATTTGCGCAATATATCTAGCGAATAGACCTAGTTTGGACGTTTCAATACATATAAGAATTGATTGTCTTCACCGCTACATTCCTTTAAAGATATTGTATCGTGTAATACAAATCCTGCATCGCTTGCTAACTGTAATGTTTCGCGCATAGGTTCCATATAAAGAGATAACTCATTTTGTCTTACATTCTTGGTTAGAACATCAGTAAATGTTTCTTTAAATGTGACTTTGTTATTGTTCACATTCGAAAAATCATAACTACCTTTGTATTTAAAGTCAATAAAATCAATGATTGTGTCTGTTATTCGCGATAGAGAATATTGTTGTGGATTGTCTAAGAATGGGTGTTTCCCACCGGGAACGATTGTATCAAATTTGTCTCTATCGACTAAATGTATAATGAGATATCCTCCAGGTCTTAACCAAAAATAGCAATTGCGAAAGAATTTGTCTTTATTCTCGAATTGGTAGATTCCAAGACCCATTGAACAAATGTGTGAAAACGAATTATTCTCGTAAAGAATTGAATTGTAAATATCACCCTGCTTCACGTTAACATCGGGATATTTTTCTGAAGTATATTCAACCATAGCTTTTGACGGGTCTACTGCATATGTAGTATAACCTTGGTTTGCTAATTTTCCAGCTATATACCCGGTTTTACTACCAATTTCCAGGAAAGAACTTTTTTTCTTGCAAGATTGCGTAGATTCAATCATTTTATCCAACTCATATGTGCATTTTTTATCGACGACCATTAATTTATCATAAATGTTAGTATAAAAATCGTCGTAAATATCGACATTTTGTTTATAAACATAAGGTGAATCTTGGGAAAATCCTTCATAGTAAGGAGATAAATCATAACGTTTGAACCATAATACTAGTAACATCAAAATTGCTAAAACGAATACGTTTTGAAACCAACCATTCTTGGGATTCGTTGAAAAAAACATGTTGTAGTTATATTTTGATACTATATAATATCAAAATATTAGTCGTAAATCATTCGATTCATTTATTTACTTTCGATATTTCTGAGTTGAACACGGGTATTGTTATTGAATCTGTCCATACCGATTTGTGATTGATTTTGCATATTTGGGTGTGTTTCTTGCGAAAATGTCTGTTTTGTAAACAGTCCTGGGTGTGGTTGGTTGGAAGGGGAAGCATTTATAGTGACTTTATACAAATCGCTTTGAGAAGATGGGATATATACATTTTCTTCATTGGACCTGCTTGATGGATATATTTGGTTTCTAAGAATGCTTTCTTCTTGGACATGGTTTATAAAACCAGATACCGGACCGGTTTTCATAACAGGTGGAGTGAAATTATTGGCTAATGAGTAATCATAATTAGGAGTAATAGATCGGAA
>Ga0209533_1004241_pt1 | contig 12508 bp, 12 predicted proteins | sample COG_04_FD_184748 | JGI IMG/M metagenome (GOLD analysis project Ga0209533, IMG submission 184748) | Pelagic Microbial community sample from North Sea - COGITO 998_met_04 (SPAdes) (version 2) | ecosystem: Environmental > Aquatic > Marine > Neritic zone/Coastal water | place: Helgoland, sampling... | reverse complement strand
GCCTATATTTTTAAAAACCTTATTCACATATAGTTTTCTTAAATCTAACAATCTTTGGTCTTCATTCTTTGGAAAGTTCTTATTCTCAACAATGAAATTGGCCATTTTTGAGGCCAAGACTTCAAATCTTGCAAGATTACTTTGATTTTTGAAGCCAAACGTATTCGTACTTTTAATTAGCTTTTCATCCTTATCAAAGAGCTCGACATTAAAATACTTATGGGTGGCTACATTAATACCGTAAAATCCGTAACCTGTATTTGTGCCAGTAAAAATTGCATATGTGTGATAAACTGGATTATGAAGGCATTCTCTAATTGTATGATTTAGTGTGACCAATTTTTCTTTATCAAAATTATTATAATCTAAAAAAGAATTTACTACTGATGTAACTGATATAATGAGTATTAAGCAAAAGTGTAAGTAATAATAAATTTTAAATTTCATGTTATAATTAATTAAAAAAAGGAGGATTGCAATGAATCCTCCTTTAAGTTCTAGAAATTATTTAATTTCGAATTCATTTCATCAAATGAATCATTCATTTGGGAAAAAGAATTATAATCCGTCCATTCCTTTCTCCATCGTGTAAACGCGTCTGGAAAGGTTGCTGATGAATCTACAAAATTCTTTTTTGCAATAGCAACTTCTGCTACATCTACAATTTCTGGATTAACAGCAACATTATCTACATTTCTAAAAGAGAATAAGGTTAAACTTGTTACAGCTATCACTGCAACTAAAAGTAAATTTTTCATCTTTAAATAGTTTTGATTATTGCTTACTCTTTTGTTCTTTTATTTTTTAATACCATATTTTCAGCTTCCTACAATATTAAACATACAATTATACATTTCTAAGGCCTATTTTTTTCTCAGCCTATAAATTAATACCTACTCTAACAGCTTTTCGGTAATTCGCTTTATTTATCAAATATACATATATAAATAATATATAACCATTAACTAGAAGGCATTAAGCTTCTTTTCTACTAAACAAGTTCTTTCTCAGGGTAGGTTTCTATTCGAGTTGAGTAGAAATGAAATAGACCATTTACAAATGGGATTCATACAGCAACTACTCAAATCTTACAATGCACTTGTAGTGCAATTGCATCAAATAGGGTTTTAGGACGTCACAATTTGCAACAAAAAAACCTCTTGATTTCTCAAGAGGTTTTTTTGTTTGATATTTAGACCCTTTTACCAAAGACTGTTTTAATCGTATGGCTATTAGCGTGCTAAAAATAAGTATGTTACAAAACTTAAATTGAAGTGCATTTTGTTAAAATTCAAGCTTAAATGGTTCGGAGCTGTACTTAGTTTCGAACTCTTTTTATACTACAGCCTACGGGCTTTGTTTCTTTTGTAGCAATGCTTGTTTTTGAAACCAACTGATCTATAGCCTCTTTAACAAAGAAGGATTTAACCTCGTTTTTAGATTCATAATTATCGTCTATAGCTCCTTTGTAAACAAGCGCATCCTCTTGATTAAACAAAAATACATGAGGCGTTGTTTTGGCATTAAATGCATTGGCCAAAGCACTTTTAGCATCTACTACATACGGAAAAGAATAATCGTTTTTTAAACTATGTTGTACCATTGCTTCGTAAGAATCGTCTTGGTCTCTTTTATTCTCGTTTGAGTTTACGTAAATCATGCCCACATTATTTTGCTCACAAATTTCCTCAAGCATAACGTAACGATCTTCCCACATAACTACAAATGGACACGTATTGCAAGAAAAAACAACCAGAGTACCGTTTTCGTTTTTTACATCGGAAAGGCTATAATCCAAACCATCTGTAGCGCGCATTTTTACATCCATCATCGGAGCTTGCGAGCCAATTTCTATGGTTTCGTGGTTTTGGGCGCTTAGAAATAATGGGAAAATTAGGAGGTAAAGTAGTGTATGTTTCATGACTTTGATTTATAAGTTTAATACAAAAGTAGGGAATTTAAACCATTAATCTGTGTAAAACAGCAGATGTAAACCTAGCATAAATCGTGATTTTTATAAATGCAAAATCACAAAATAAAAATTTAGTAGAGAACGATTATCAACTAATAAAACGCTTGGATAAAATTGAAAAGGCATGGAGGGATAAAAAAAAACGGTTAAAATTTTTATAGAAAACAATTGAGTGAGCTAGATATGTTACAAACAGTAAACCGGCGTATACGAGGCTATTTTACTGTAAACTAACAAGCTATAAGAACACATAAACAAAGCGGATTGTTAGATGATGCAATCTGTTGGGAACGAAATTCTCCTTTATACTCTTATTTTTAGTTATATTAGCTGATGAATACAAACACGCTAATGAGTGCAAAGCAAAGTTCGAAATGCTGTAAGACCATTAACAAAGCCTTGGACAAAACAGGTTACTAAGAATCGGATATGAATCTACATCAATTTTTTCTGTCTGAGCAGGCTAAAACACGGATTGAAAGAACAATCCTTTATGTTGCACTGATCGGATTTTTCATTCATCTAATTTTTATCTACCTGTCCAAATTCGGCATTATTAATTTTCTTTCGGAATCAGAACTCTTAACAAATCCGATATCTGCAATTTACACCCCTTTCTCATTTATACTTATTTATGAGGTTTACTTGCTGATTTATTACTTACCAAAATCTTTTACCACTTACATAACCAAGCAGTATGAAATAATAACACTTATTATTATTCGAAAATTGTTTAAGGATTTATCTACATTAGAACTTACCTCCGAATGGTTTGACATAAAGGGGGACTTACAATTTACCTACGACATCTTGGCATCCATCATTCTATTCTACTTAATTTATCAGTTTCAAAAACAGGAAATGATCAAATCAGAACCAAAGAGTAATGCCAAATTAAATATTGACCGCTTTATTCGCAGAAAGAAATTAATTGCCGTGGTATTGGTTCCCATATTTTTTACAATGGCTTTAATCACACTCTTTAATTGGAGCGCTGGAATTTCTTTATCTTCAAATGACTTTCCTGATTTTGAAACCATTAACAACTTATTCTTTGATGAGTTTTTTACTGTTTTAATATTGGTGGATGTTGTTCTTCTTTTAATTTCGTTTTTTTACACAGATAAGTTTCATAAAATTATACGAAATTCCGGATTTATAGTTTCAACAATTTTAATCCGTCTTTCTTTTGGTGTAAGTGGTTTAATAAGTACTGTGTTAATTGTACTGGCTGTTCTTTTTGGATTGGCTATAATTCTAATTCACAACAAGTATGAAAACAATACATTGCCCAAGCATATAGAAGCCTAAATAGAACGTATTGGTGTTTTATTTACAAACCTTAGGCAACTAAGTTCTTCAAAATAAAATGTAGGATGTAGGATTTTTTTTGAATTTAAAGCAAAATAGCTTTAAGTATTTGCTTGCATTTTTAAGTATATTAGTGGCTTATAAAATTCCGCCTTACTTATGAGCTATATCAAAAAATACTTTTTAGCTGTATTGGTTTTTGTAATTGGATTTGTTGTAATCGAACTCTATTTACATAACCAAGAAATCTCCATGATTGTAGCGGTACTTTTAGCAGTACTTATTGTGCTAAAGCCCCAAAAATATTTAAGCAAGCTTACAACTCAAAAGAGCTTGTTTAGTGGTCTTCCAGATGAGGCAGTAGAGCGCCACAGAAACTTACTTTTAAATGAATTTATTGCTGGAGAAGTAGCCAGTCATTTTACGAGCGATGTATTTCTTAAAAAAGAAGAAAAACTGATATTCGACATTCCATCGATTCAACTTTGTGAAGAGAAAACCATTAAAGTTAAAGGAAGCCACAGTGGCTACTCCATTCGAATTATGAAAGGAATTTCGTACCGTTTTGGAGCCTTTGAATCTGCACCAGAAAAAAGAATTGCTGTACTAGATACCGGACACTTTATATTAACAAACAAACGCCTAATATTCTCGGGAGGTAAAAAATCATTAGACGTTTCGCTTTCTAAAATTGTATCGGCAAAACCAGTTGAAAACGGCATTTTAATAGACCGTACTGCAAAACAAAATGTAGAGTATTTTATGGGACTAGACAATGTACGTTTTAACATGACTGTGAGTCCAAGATTGGAGAATGGAGAGCAGTGGAAAGAGGGAAAGGTGAAATTTATGCTCAACGGTTTTGATGTTCGAAAAATTATTCAGGGACTGATTCAGGCCTAGGCATTTAGACTCTAAAAATAATGCGCAAAAGATTGCATACTATTGCCAGCGGCATGTATGGCTAAGTACAATGCAAAATTCTCTTAAGGCATATTTAATTTTAGTAATACTCGTTCGCACAATCCGCATCAGTTAGGTTTTTATTTTTTTTTTCAGAAATCACCTAGAACTTAATATCAAATTGAAGAATTTAAAATTTATTAAAACAAATTACGAAGCAACCTTACAAACAAAAAACAACAACGCGTATGTACTTATTTTTTGACACGGAAACCACAGGGCTTCCAAAAAACTGGAAAGCACCGGTAAGCGATTTAGACAACTGGCCACGTATGATCCAAATTGCTTGGATTTTATGCGATGCAGATGGAAACAAATTAGACACGCAGGTTCACATCATTAAGCCAGACGGTTTTAGCATACCTACTGGAGCTTCAGATGTTCATGGCATTACTACGGAGATGGCACATGCACAGGGAATTCCTTTAATTGAGGTATTGCACAAGTTTAATGAGGCGGTAAATCAAGCAGATTACATTGGTGCACACAACATCAGTTTCGATGAAAAAATTATGGGTGCAGAACTTATCCGAATGGATGTTCCGAGTTCTTTTGAGCTTACGCGAAAGCTTTGCACTATGAAGTCTTCTACAGAATACTGTAAGGTTCCTGGGCAATACGGTTACAAATGGCCTACCCTATCGGAGCTTCATATTAAACTTTTTGGAGAAGATTTTGAGAATGCACACGATGCTTTGGTAGACATTTCTATAACCGAAAAATGTTTTTGGGAACTGAGAAAAAGAGGTGTTATTTAATGAAAGAACCTACTCTGCTACTTACTAAAAATAGGTGAAGTCATTAGACTATTTTTTTTACCCGAAGAACTAGAATTTAATACGTAGCCCTATTTTTTTACAATGTTTGTTGTACTCATTAAATCGTCCGATTTGAATTGAACAATATACATACCCGAGGAATAAGACGCTAAATTGAGTGCCGTAAGCGAGCCATCGTGGATCTTGTACTCCAGCAATTCTCCTACTAAATTAAACAACAAAAGCTGTCCTTTGTTGGTGTTGCATATGTAAACGAACTGATCGGTTGGGTTGGGATAAACATTAAATTTGTAAGTCTTCAAAGAATTTGGACTAATTGTACTCAAATGTAAGCTATACATTTAGTAATTGCAAGTTGTGAAATTGTCTTCGTTTGTTCATGGTTTTTCTTTTTAGTTTTTCTCTTTGTTTAATAATCGATTCTTGTCTCCCAAAATACATATCAGCAGGAGTACACTTCTGTAGAGATTCGTGATACCTTTCGTTGTTGTAATAATTCACAAACTCCTCCATACGTACTTCTAATTGACCAGTTGTATAATAGTGTTCAAGCTTAATAATATTCTTCATAGAACGGTGATAACGTTCTATTTTACCCTGTGTTTGTGGATGCCTTGGGCGTCCCCTAACGTGCTTCATCTTCTTTTCCTTGATGAAGAGCTTCATTTCATCACTAATGTAGCAGGAACCATTATCAGAAAGCAATCTAGGTCTTTGATGTTCTTTTAAGCCAGCCTTCATTAATGCTGAGTTAATGGTGTTTTTCACATCCGTTGTCTTCATCGTTGAACATACTTCCCAGTGAACTATATATCTACTGTAATCATCTAATATGGTTGATAGGTAATACCAACCCCAATTGATGATTTTAAAGTAAGTAAAGTCCGTTTGCCACATTTCATTTACATAAGTAGTTTTATCCTTAAACTGATCGCTAGCCGACATTACGATATAAGCTGGCGATGCTATAAGATTAGCCTTTTTCAGGATTCTATACACACTGCTTTCTGATACAAAGAACCCATGATTATCAACGATATGATAAGCTAATTCCCTGGGCGATAACTCAGGTCTGTCGAGTGCTATATCAATCACTCTGGCTCTGTACTCTGGTGGTATCATATTCCAATAACTCGCCACAGGTCTATCTGTCAATCCATCGTAACCATTCTTAGCATATCGTCCATACCAATTATAAAAAGTACTTTTAGGAATCCCTAAAGCCTTTAAAGTACGCGTAGGACCAATCTCAGAATTTTCTACTAATTGGATGAGTTCCATCTTTTCTTGTTGAGTAAACCGCATATACTTCTTGAGTTTTACTCGGTTCCATTCAACTTTTTTTTCCAAGACATAGCTTCAAGCGTAAGGTCAGCAACTGCAATCTTCAGCGCATTATTTTGATTACGCAACTCATCTACCTCATCTGTATTAGCTTCGCGAACAGTATCACCGTTTAATCGTTTCTTTCCTGCTTCCATGAAGTCCTTACTCCAACGATAATAGACCGAAGGTGCAACACCTTCTCTTCTGCAAATAGATGCAATGGAGTCTTCTCCTCTCAAACCCTCTATTACTATACTGATTTTCTCTTCTGATGAGAACTTGCGTTTTGTTTGACGCTTGATGTCTCTAATAATTGATTCTGAACTCTTTTTACGTACCATAATTCGTTGTTTTGTTTCTCAAAGGAAGGTTAACCTTCCTTTGAGAAAGTGTGACTTAAATTTACTAATTTAGAGTCCAACTTCTGCTGACGATTTACAAATAAAGAGGAATCGAACTAAACAAAAAGAGCCACTCGGATGAGTGACTCTTTTTGTTTTAAAAATAAAACAAACAACAGATTTATCTAATAAAACCCCATAAAAATAATTTCTTATCTTGTAAAAATATTAACTAAAACCACAAAGATGAAAAACTTTACGTATTCCCTTTTTACCTTGCTAATTGTAGGATTAAGCTCTAGCATTAGCCTAAATGCACAAGGAAACCCAGAGGAAGACCTTATTGGAAATTGGAGCATCGAGTCCTCCACTATCTATGTAACCTATATGATTGACCAAGAAGAATTGGATCAAATACAGGCTGCAGTTGACATGGGCTCTATTACCGCCGAGGACTTTATGGATGAAATGGGCTTTACGATGCCAACTTCTCAGGAAGAATGGGACTATCTAGCTTCAAATGGAATCACAATTCTATTACCTGAGGAAGAGAATAATCTAGACTTAACTGTTTTTGGATTTACCGAAAGTATGATGACTTTAGTAGGGGAAGATGAAACTGTATCGGTATCTTACACCTGGAGCTCTAACTCTACTATTGACTTAGAGTCTCAAGAGGATCTTCCATTTACAGAATTTACCATAAATAGCGTGAACAATGAAATATTAGTTCTTTCCTCTTCGGTAGCAATGATGGAGGACGATATGTTAATAACATACGATTTAGTATTTAACTGTTCCAGCACCGGTGCTTTCATCTTTGGTTGTACTGATCCGGAAGCATTAAATTACAATATGGAAGCTAACGTTGACAACGGCTCATGTTCTTACCCATACCTGTGTGAAGACGATGAGCTTCTCTTAACTTTAGAAGATGATGAATCAGACGGATGGGAAGGGTCTGAATTGATCGTTAATGAAATTTTTTATACGCTAATCAATGGCGACGAAGATTTCTTTTGTATTCCAAGTTCAGAATGCTTCACTTTTTCTACTATGGAAGGCGAGTATATGGAAGAAGCATCCTGGTCTATAAGTAACGAAAACGAACTGTATTTTGAAGGTGGTTTGCCTTTTACCACAAGTGACTTAGAAAGTGCTTGTTTAGCAGTTGAGGAACTTAACGAAGCAACTGGAAAAATAATGAAGGTGGTAGATGTATTAGGTAAGGTACAAGCTTCAGATAAAAAAGGAAGCATTCTATTTTACATTTACGAAAATGGAACTGTGGTAAAAAGAATAAACCATTAAACAGCAAAATTATATTTGAAAAAAACCGCTCCTAGGAGCGGTTTTTTTTATTCAATTTAAAATGAGCAAAACCAGTAAACAATTTATGAATAGTGTAATTTTGTAAAGCTCAAAACCTATTAAATGATCCAACATACCTACATGTGCCCCTATTGTTTTGAATACCAAGATAAGCTGGTAGATTTTAGTATAGAAAACCAAACCTTTATTGAAGATTGTGAAGTCTGTTGCAATCCAATAGAATTTTACATAAGCCTAAGTAATGGAATGGTTACTCAATTTGATGCCATAAGTATAGATTAAATAAAAAAAATCGGCTTTTCTTTTAAATGCCCAATTGGAATCCAAACGCTTTATTTAGCGGTGTTTTTTATTTAAAAAAAAGACCCTAAAATAGAATTCCTACTGAATTATCAGTCAATTTTGCATTCCAGTAAACTAAAAATCGCTTGTAAAGCGATAAAAGACCAAACAGCCTAAATAAGTATTGGCGTGATTTGCAGCTAGTTTTATAAAAAATTAAGTGCCGTAATTCAAAATAACATTGTGTATAATTTTTTATATCAAAAGTTATACATAGGTTTGATGAACGAAAAATGTTGACTATTCACATTTTAAAAATTAACTAAAAAAACTAGTTTATGTTACTTGATGTTTTAACAATTCCAAAAACGGATGCAGTTGCTTTTACCTTTTTTATAGGTTACATGGCAATGTTCGCAGCTTCTATCTTTTTCTTCTTTGAAAGAAGTTCTGTAGATAAGAAATGGAAATTATCTTTATTAATCTCTGCTTTGATCACAGGTATTGCTGCTGTGCATTATTTCTACATGAGAGATTATTATTTGGCAACAGGCGAAAACCCTACTGCCCTAAGGTACATTGACTGGACCTTAACTGTACCCCTAATGTGTGTTGAATTTTATTTATTAACCAAAGCTGCTGGAGCAAAGAAATCTTTGTTGTGGAAACTAATTTTCGCTTCTGTATGGATGCTTGTTGCAGGTTACATTGGTGAAGCGTTCAATCCAGCTGGAGGAAGTACATCTCACTCAGTTACTTGGGGAGTTATCTCTACAATAGGATACATTTATATTTTATACACAGCATGGTATGGTGAAGTAGCACAACTTGCTGAAAAAAGCACTTCGGAAACCGTTAAGAAAGGTGTAAGAACACTTGCCTGGTTTGTACTTGTAGGTTGGGCTATTTACCCAATTGGATACATGTGTATGGATGGTGGATGGTTAAACACTGCTCTAGGATGGACTTCTAACAGTGTTGATTTATTCTACAATATTGCAGATGCGATTAATAAAATTGGATTTGGATTAGTGGTTTACAATATCGCTATTACAGAGTCTAAATAAGTACCCTCTCACTAAATAAAAAAGAGCAGGCTATGCCTGCTCTTTTTTCTATTTTACAATGAATATTTACGTCTTTATATACATCGTATGTTCTTATGCTGTTTCAATAGTACTACAAGCATACAGCAACATACCCATAGACTTCCAAATTATGGGAAGCGCATTGCTACTCCTGTGCATTGGAATACCACATGGCACATTAGACCACCTTCTTACATTTAATAAACAAGAAACTAATCCGCTTAAATTTTACGTGTACTATTTAGGTGCTATCGTTTTATATCTTTTACTATGGATTGTTTCTCCAAGTATAGGCCTCGTTTCATTCCTGTTGGTTTCCGCATTTCATTTTGGAGAAACACAACTTCACTTTTTCTTTAAAACCAAAAGCAAGCTTCGATTATTGATTTACCTCAACTGGGGCATCAGTATTTTGTTTACACTCATTTACTATAATATTACAGAGCTCGGAGAAATGACGATCTCTTTTGACGATACACATGTTTTTCTAGCTCTTTACGAGCACGAAATAGTAAAGCCTATCTTTATGGCTTCAAACGTACTCAGCCTTGCATCGTTTGCACTTATGTACTACGGTAAACATATAACATCCCAGAACTTGCTTTCCGAAGTATTCTTTTTGGCAGTAATTCACCTCACCGCATTTTTATTTCCATTTATCATCTGTTTCACTCTCTATTTTATTGTGCTGCACTCTTTACCATCTATAGTACATCAGTTTTCTTTCTTCAAAAAACTAAATAAAAAGTTTAGCGTAATAAAACTCATTAAACTCATGGCTCCTTATTCCATTCTTAGCATTTTAATGTCAAGCATACTCATTGGCCTTTCTTATTTAAATTACCTTCCTATTTCAATACCTTTAGTCTCTTTGATCGTTATATCCGTAATAACATTACCCCATGCCGTAGTCATGTACAAGTTCAATCAATAGAATTCAAATAAATTCATCCGCTTAAAAACATCTCATGATATTTAAAACCAGTATCGATCGTAAAGAAAAAGAGTTAGAAATTGAGAAAATTACAGGAAAATCATATCCGCTGTTCGAAAAAATTAGACTGGGTATATACGGATCTCCAAAATACAGAATTGTAGATGTTTTTCCTGAAGATATTGGTATAAGACGAAGAAAAACAAACGACTTACTGCACTGCAATTTCGAACTAAAAAAAGAAGGTCTTGCTATGTACTTTAGAATTGTAAATGAAGAATACGCTTTGGTAGGAAGGTTTAATCAAATTACTTTTCAAACCAGCGATGCTAGTTTTGAATTGCAGATAAATGGCATAGCCGTTAAAGTGGAAATATTAGAGCCAAAAGGCCACCTCTCTTTTCTAAAAAATTATTCCAAACACCGTAGCTTAGATTTTGATCCTACCCGAGACTAATTGCCGTATAATTTGTGGTATTTCCAAGAAGCTAGAAAACCTATAAAGGAGAAAGAAAGCAATAGTGCAAAAACATAAGTATAACCTTCTACTCCTTTGTATTGCTCCAATAAATACCCTATTACTGGACCACTAAACACATCTGGAGCATAACCCACTATAGAAATAAGGCCCACAGCAGTACCCGTAGCATTTAAGGGTATTTCGCCCTTTTCCATTACAGCAAAGTACAGGGTTCTTAGCCCATATACACCTATTGCTAAAGCGAGTATAGAAATCAGAAACAAACCTGTTGAAGTATTTGTAATAATGCCTGTACAGAACAATAAGGAGGCACAAAAAGAAACGACGAATCCTATTACCAAAAGAAATGTAGAATTAAATCGAATAAAAAATAAACCTATAAGCAGAGCTATAGCAGGCCTTGCATACAATAAAAAAGTAGCAATTTGTGCAGATTCAACCTGATTGTATAGCATTACTTCATTGGCGTACAAAGAAATCACATCTGTGGTTTTGTACCCCATATAGGCACACAAAACAATCAACATTAAAAGCAATACAGAGGGCAAGCTTAAAACTTCGGTTATTCGTTGTACAGAAATTTTTTCTAGTACTATTTTAGAGTTCAAATCCTCACTAATATTCATAAACCTCCACACTAAAATGCCAACAAAGGCTACAATAAAAGAAGAAAAATAAATAACATATTTAAATGCATTTCTTCTTTCGTTTAAACTAATACTGGTGCTTTCTTCGTTTATGAAAAATGAAAACATAAGCACGCCAATTGTTCCGATAAAAGCCCCCACAACACCTCTACCTCCCTCTAACAAACCAAAAGCTTTAAGTTGTGATGAAGAAGCTCCCCACAAACGAGCGGCCTTTACCATAGGTGCCCAAAACAAAAAAACTGTGGTAAAACCCCAATATCCGTAGAGTAATTTTAACACAAAGTAGCTTGGGTAACTCGCGTACACTAGGCCGCCTATGGAGGTAAGCCATAAAGAGAATGCTATTAGTTTTCTTGGCGGATACTTATCTGCAATCGGACCTCCAAAAAGGTAGGACAATACCGCTACAAATCCATACACAGAAAAACACAAACCCAATTGAATATTGTCTAGCTCAAATACTTCCAAAACCGTAGGTCTAAAAATCCTGCATAGGACGTAGGGCAGGAAAAAAATTGATTCCGCAGCAAATATTAGTAGTGTTAGGTAGCGCCAAGAAGCTTTAAATTTTCCCATTTATTTAATTTTGATTTAGTAAAAAACAATGATACAATCTTTAGTAACACAAATAGACATTTAAATAAAATTAAGGACCAACAGCACCTACAAAACAAAAAAGTTAATACAGACTGTATACCAAAAAAATAGCCACTCTTTCGAGTGGCTATAGCAAGTATTAATAGTTAAAAACAAGGGGAATTATTGTTTATTGAACACTTGACATTCTTTTGATAACACGTCCTGATGAGTATACATCAAATAAGATCGTGTTTAGTACTGTTTTGTTTATTCTCTTTCCTAATACGTCAATAGAATATAAATAAACATCGTTTGAATAATCTAATGACTCTTCAACACTTAAATCTGCAGGAACTAATACTGCATCTATTACGTGTACAACTCCATTGTCTGTTTCAATGTTTGCTGCGGAAACCAATGCATCGCCAATGTATACCATACCATTGGTAATGGTTACTGTTAATTCTGTA
>Ga0209533_1004239_pt1 | contig 12512 bp, 9 predicted proteins | sample COG_04_FD_184748 | JGI IMG/M metagenome (GOLD analysis project Ga0209533, IMG submission 184748) | Pelagic Microbial community sample from North Sea - COGITO 998_met_04 (SPAdes) (version 2) | ecosystem: Environmental > Aquatic > Marine > Neritic zone/Coastal water | place: Helgoland, sampling... | reverse complement strand
CGAAATAGCTGTACTCGACTTGTCTTCGTAATCCGAAGGATGCGTACTCGACTTGTCTTCGTAATCCGAAAGATGCGTACTCGACTTGTCTTCGTAATCCGAAGGATGCGTACCCATTTAATAATACTATCATTTAAATATCAATTATTAAACATAGACTCTTTTAGTTTTTGTAATTCCGTCGACCGTCACCCTTTTGTTGTAATATTCACCCTTGGAAGAGGTGTAAAGTTTTAGTGCTTTTTTACTACGTAATCTAGCCCTACTCACTTTACGTGAATTACGACGTCTCGGTGTTTTGCGTACGCTTCTTCGCGCGCTTCTTCGTGGGCTTCTTCGTGCGCTTCTTCGTGGGCTTCTTCGTGCGCTTCTTCGGCGTTTTTCACTTCGGCGTTTAGATTGTATTTTTCTTGCTAATTTAGCATTGGATCTTCTTCTATCCTTAATGTTACGCATAGATCTAGCTCTAGTTCTTTTGACACTACGGCGTTTGGAAATTCTGAGGGGTTTGGGGTCTACCTTGCGTCTGCTTCGGACACGAACGACTCTTCTGGAACTTCTTACTGGTTTGGCTGCAGCTGCAACCTTGCGTCTGCTTCGGACACGAACGACTCTTCTGGAACTTCTTACTGGTTTGGCTGCAGCTGCAACCTTGCGTCTGCTTCGGGCACGAACGATTTTTTTGGGTGCATCGCTATCGCTATCGCTATCGCTATTGCTTATTTCGGCTAATTTTTCCAACAAATATTCTTTAAAATCGGATTTATCAATATCTTTGCCTACTTTCTTTTCAATGTCGCGTCTAACGTCAACAACCCTTAGTTTATAAAGATCCATGTCTTCAAGTCCATAATTATCCAATTCCTTTTTCCAGTTTTTCGGTTTGGCTGCAGCTTTGCGTCTGCTTCGGACACGAACAACCTTTTTGGATTTTTTTCTTGCGATAGGTCTAAAATCAAAGTTTTCACTTTCGTTATCACTGTCGCTATCTTTGTCGCTATCACCACCTTTTGTTTTTCTGAATCTTTTTGGTTTTAAATGATATTTTGGATTATTGATCCATTTTTTTATTTTAGGTAACTTGGCTTTCTTCTTTGAACTTTTTTTGGATCGTTTTATACGTTTAACAGATTTTACAACCTTACGGTCGTCGTCACTGTCCAGATCAACTAACGGAGTATCACTGTCACTGTCACTGTCCATATCATCTAACGGAGTATCACTGTCACTGTCACTGTCCATATCAGCTAATGGAACATCACTGTCTTCGTTGTCAGACGCTTCGCTTTCGTTGTCACTGTCCATATCAGCTAACGGAACATCACTGTCACTGTCACTGTCACTGTCATCTTTAGCTGCTGCTCTGTGTTTATTACCATGGGGATCTTTTCGAGGAATTTTATTTTTCACACACAAACCTTTTTCATTACAATATTCTTTTGGAGAACAATCATATGAAGTTAAACAAGTTTTGTCATCTTCATCAGAAACTTCCCTTAATCCTTTGTAAACATCTTTGTCATCATCGTCTAGATCCCAATCCCCAATCCCCCCGTCTCCATCCAGATTATCATTGGCAATATTTCCAAAAACATCTTCGAGGTCTAATCTTTCAGATTCTTTCTTTTTCTTAGCTCCAAAATTACTGTTTAGTGTTGTATTATACTGTTTAATTGGGCTGTCGTTATTCCCAGTTAAACATGGTTTGACAAACGCACCAGGAGGACTTAGTCCAGTTCCAAACGTACTTCTTACACAATCTGCTGACATTAATTAATACATAGATTTTAATATATTTTTTATTAGTAAATAAAATCAGCTGTGCTCAACAATCCTCTGTACTGTCTATAATCAATTTGGATAGGTTCATCATTTCGGGATGCTTCATTAATTCTATTATCAGAAACCGAAACTTCATATTTATTACCTTGATTTATAAATGTTACAACTTGGTTACCCCTGTTCTCCAATATTTCGTCAATTCTTTCTTCCAACATTCTTTCCATTTGGTTTTGAATACTATCAAAATCGTACACTGTTCTATTAGGATTGTAAGGTTCTTCATCCTCCTCCTCTGATTCTGATTCTTCTTCGCTTTCAACTTCATACATTTCTCTTTCTCTAGCATTACGCATAGGAGTTCTACACGACGGACAACCTTCATGATCACGCAACCATGGTCCAATACATCCTTTATGAAATCTATGACCATGCCTACATTTTCTGTACCCTCTGGTACCAGTTTTAGTCATACATACAGAACAATCTCTGTCAACACCGAATCTATACATTTATAATATACAAAATATTAAAAAAATGAATTAATAAAAGACCGAAGTCTTATTTTTTATTTTTATTTCTTATTTCTATTTTCTAATATCTCCCAGCAAAGATGTATTTTCATTAACGTTTATAAGTTTTAGGATATCATCAATCTTCATGATCTTAACTTCTGATTTAATGGGACCATTTTCTAACTCATCCAACACAATCAATTTTTCTTTCTGTTTAACAAACAATGCTTTTTCAATACCAGTGTTGGCGGTAAAGAAATAAATATTAACTACATTCGATTTCTGTCCATAACGATTCACTCGGGCAATAGCCTGACAAGTCTTTCCCGAATTCCACCAAAAATCTATAATCAAAACAGTGTGGGCACACTGTAAATTCAAACCTTCTGCCCCCAATTCATAAGTTAAGAACAGAATAGTATCTTTATTCTCTGGGTTATTAAACTCTTTGATAACTTCTCCACGCTTGGTAATCGACATTGACGATGTAAGCATTAACACTTTACGGTCTCTTTGTGCCTTTATGTAATAATTAATCATATTTACTGATGTTCTGAAACATGTGAACAAAACCAATTTTTCATCTTTGTGATTATCAATAACTTTTAAAACTTCTTTGATTCTGGTGGATTTTACAGACTCTACGTCATCCAACCAATCTTTGATCCCAATCTTGTCAAACTCTGCGTGAAGAATTTTCGAAAGATCAGACTTTTGGGAATAGTCGCTCATATCTAGCGCAATGTTGGCTACTGGAATCAATGGACAGACAATACCTTGACGAAGATAAGTAACCATAGCCATCAAGTACGACGAAAATCTTTTAACATTATCTGTATCTTTGTTCATCCTGTATTCTCTAACTTTCTTTTTGAGTGTCTCTAGGGTTTTTTTCATTGCCAAATACAATAGTCCTTCTTCATTGCTCAGACTATGAGAAATAACAACGTTGTTAAGTTCTGGTTTTACAAACACAGCGTTTTGTGTTCTCTTAACCAAAGTTTCCTTCAATCCACCAAATCTTACATTTCGAATTTTTGTTGAAGCGTCTTGTAAATTTCTAGGAAAAGTAGGATGATCCAAAATAACATAATAACCCAAGATGCGTTCTAACTTTGGTTCGTCAAACATCGTTCCGGACAATACCCAACGTTTTTTAGCACAGATAGCACCCAATGCTTGACATCTCGTTGTTGAAATATTTGTAAATTTCTGAACTTCGTCAACAATGAAACAACTAAACCGAGTTGAATAGATAAAGGAAAGACCCGGACCCTGAACCTCAATAAAAGGTTTAGATGGCTTGGCATACGAATCTGTAGATACTGTTCTGTGATAATAATTAAACGCCGCAACTTCGTAGTCGTGCTTTTCAACAAACTTGGTTGATAAATTATTGTGCTTGTAACATTTTGAAAGCATATCTACCGTGGTTAACACAACCATGGTATCCTTTTTTAATACAAACTTGTTGGGATTCTTGTGAAAAACTTGATATTTCAATGTATCACCAAAAAACTTCTTAATCTCAAACTCCCAACTAACAATCAAACTCTTTGACGCTACAACCAAAATAGGTTGTTTTTGGACAGAACCCTTTGATTGGGTCAATGCCAATACCAAAGATATAAGAGTTTTTCCCGAACCCATAGGCAAGGAAAGACCCCCACTTCCCTTAGTTACACATTCTTTTAGGACTTCCTTTTGGAAATCATTTAAGTGTCCGGTACCTTTATCGAGGGGAATTTGTTTGGCTGCCATCTTATTCCTAATTTAGTAATCTTATTCTTTTTACTCGTTTGGTTTTTTTAAAGTATTGTTGTTTTTGTCAAAATTATAATTACACTAAAAAACCCAAGTTGATAAAAAGAACAAGATTATTAGAATAGAATGTCTATTTGTTTGATTTGTTTGAGTGATGTTGGTCAGTACATTTCTTGTCACGATCCAAAATGCAAAAGTATTGTGTGTCACGATTGTGCCAAAGATTATGTAACTCATTCTGCAAATGAAAATCGCCTTCCTCAATGCCCTGGTGATGAGTGTAAGAATTTATTTCTGTTAAGTTCTATTAGAAAACTGGGTGACAAAAAAATTGAAAAACTTTATGAGAAAGCTTGTTATGGTTATTTTATGAATAAATCTAAAGAAGAGATTGATGATTATGTTATTTATCAAAACATGATAGACAAGATTAGAAAAGAAAGGAAAGATTTTATTAGGGGAGAATTTTCGGCAGCAATTTCATTGGTTATAGATGTTGCTTTGGGAACAAAGTTAAACAAGATTAATAAAAACAACAAATCGTTTGGTGTTATCAAAGAAAGTAAAAGAACTTGTATGGTTTCTTATTGTAATGGAAAATTAGATGAAAACATGGAATGTATCAAATGTGAAAATAAATTTTGCAAAGATTGTGAAAAAAGTCTAAATCGCAATGGGGATCATGTTTGTAAACCAGAAGATATTGAAAGTGTAAAATCCATCAATGCATTTGTAAGATGTCCGACATGTAATATTCCTGTTCAAAAAAGTCAAGGATGTAATGCAATTACTTGTGCTGTATGTAATACAAATTTTGATTATATAAGTGGTGAAAAATGTAGTGCTGGAAATCATGGAGCATCTGTTATGTTTGAACTCAATGATTATAACATCCTTAGTAACATTTACAAAGATGTTTACACCAAGTATTGTATTGGGATTTTACAAGCAATAGAAAATGAGAAACCTTCTGATCCAAATGAAAAAATTGTAATAAATATGCTAAAAAGAATTTATATTCGAAACAACGATGGATTAGATTCAGAAATTGATTATCACAACTTGGCAAAAGTTTTTGAAAAGTATGTTATGTGTAAATTTAAATACACAGAATATATGAAAATTTATAATTCTATTGAGGAACATCACGACAAAGGCATACTGAATAGTAGAAAATTGAAAGAAATATTGTTGTTGGTTGAATAAATTCAATAATCACAAAGCGATTGCGTTCATTTTTAACCCTTCGGGGTTCTAATTCACACGTTTGCTCCATAGCTTGCATAATTTTATAATATTAGTTATTTATAGATATAAAATGTTTATAAATATAAATATAAATAGCTATCTTTGTAAATCAAATGAGTTTAATTTATTTACGAAGGATATTAAAAAATCCTAATCTGTTTAAGCCTTCAGGCCCGTTTCAAAGAAACGGATTGCAAAGCAATTTTAAGCAAAGCAATTTTAAGCAAAGCAATTTTAAGCCTTTCAGGTCAGTTAATTTAAACCGGATTGTAGTCATTGATCATACCAAACATCAAAAATGTATAAGATGCACAAACCAAAGCAATTGCCAAGTAGTTAATAAGTTTGAAAAGATTTTTAGAGGCATCGGGAATTGCACCAACAAATAACACAATAGACATTATAACAGTAATTAATTGTAATCCTAGAAAAGAGAATAAGATATTCATAAAACTACCAACCTTTTGGTTGAAAATTTTACCAAAACTACTATTCCATCCAACTCCAAGCATTAGCAATATTATTAGGAATGAACTTATACCAAATCCCATAGTAATTGTATCTTTGGTTGTTTCTATCTCTTCAGGTGTGGTTTGTTCTTCTGGAACATACATCATTGTAACAACTGTCATTAATCCATACATTAATATTGCAATCCCCATTAAATAGATAGGAATCATAGATTTAAAATACTTGGTTTCTGGACTTCCTGGTATAAATCCGGACACTTTTGGTCTTACAGGAACAGTACCCATAGTACCCATAGCAGCCATAGTATCCATATTATAAATACTTTATATAATTATTTTGATTTAAAAATTTAATTTTACCTAATATTAAAGTATCTTCTGTAATTATATTAAGAAATCAATTAAATTATAATTAAATTATAATTAAAATAGTTACTATGAATAATTACAATGAAAAAGGAGGCTAGAAATACTATTATATTGATTGTGAGTTTACTATGTTTAGTACTTCTTTTTTCTGTAATGAATTACGCTCGTTTACAGGATGTTTGTAAAACTGACACTAGGACCGAATCCCAGAGCAACCTATCTAGATGGTTTTGGAGTCGTCCCCCTCCTCCTAAAAATAACTACCCTATAGTGTTAGTTCACGGATTGTTTGGTTATGGTCAGAAAGAAAAAGTATTTGGTATTGACTACTGGTTTGGTCCTTTAGGTATGGATTACCAATTTAGAAAATACGGATTTAATACACCCGATAATAACATTATTAGATTAGATGTAGGACCGATTAGTTCGTTTCATGACAGAGCTTGTGAAGCGTATGCCCAATTAAAGGGTGTTAGAACAGATTATGGTGCAGCTCATTCTACTAAGTGTGGTCATAATAGATATGGTAAAGATTACAGTAATGAACCTAAATATAGTAATTGGTCGGCCAGTAATCCTATTCATATGGTTGGTCATAGTGCTGGAGGATTTACTATATTAAAACTTATAGAATTATTAGATAATGATTTTTGGGGACATGGTACATCAGCAAGTTGGGTAAAATCATCTTCTGGTATTAGTGCTGTTTATAACGGTTCTACTGCTGTTTATCAACTTGGTGCAGATAAGAAGACCGGTGAATTTAAAACCGATGGTGCTATAGCTGGTCTTATAACATTAATAGATGCTATATTAGAAACCGCTAATATATTGTATCCAAAATTATTCGATTTTCAACTTGAACATTGGAGTGATTATAATAGATGGACAGAATCAAATAGTCTAAAAGATTTCTTATTGAATGCAGATTTTATTAGAAGTCAAGACAATTTAGCTTATGATTTATCATTACAAGGAACTGCTGAAATTACAAAAACATACAAAACTCACCCAAATATTTATTATTTTACTTACCAGACAGACGAAACTTATAGGAAACCATTTAGTAATGACTGGGCTCCAGATTTAACAATGAATCCTTTATTTAGGCCATTTTCTAGTTATGTTGGAAAGTTTGATATGGGGGTTTTGGAAGGAGTTCCTGGGATAGGTACTGAATCCATAATGGAATCTAAGAATTGGAGAGAAAACGATGGATTAGTTCCAAAGATTTCTATGAACCAACCTTTTTTGAATAATTCATCAACAGTAGGAGAATATTCTTTACCATCAAAGGTATCAGATTCTCATTCTCCCGGAAGATGGTATGTTGAATCAGTCCCCGATGTAGATCATTTGGAAGTTATATTTTTAGGCGCAGGAAAATATTCACATACTAAATTTTACTACGAGTTATTTGAGAGATTAGCATATTTACAATAACACGGATCTAACAATCTTCTTCGATTAATATTAATGATGGAACACTCGAACTGTCATTACATTTACACTTATTTATTATAAGTCCGACTATTGCTAAAGAACCCACAACACTTGCTATTATCACAATCATTTATTTAACTAAATTATTTTAATGATTGTTTATAAACTCGGGATTTTGATGCAAAGCATCTTAAACTTTTTCAAAGTCAAATCCTACGGATTTTGATGCAAAGCATCTTAAAGTACTTGAAAAAATATATAATTATCTGGGGTGCCATCTTTCGCCTCTATTCTACTTCCAGTAGGATTCCCTAAAACAATATCAAAACTACCACTTTGTACATTAAATACACAAGCCGTTGTAAAAGAGTTAGACTTATTCAGAGGGTCAACAGCTGTACTAGTTAACTGGATAATAGAATTAGCTACAACATTACTATTATTTACAGTAAATTTTTTAAATTTATGCGAATCTATTTTAAATGCTTTAATTAACGTAATTCTACCAATTTTTGCATTTACGGTTACGGCTGTAGTAATACTACCAGTCTGAGTTACATAACCTTTATCAATAGCTAACCCATCAGCATCAATTGTACCAGCTACGGTCAAAATTTTAGAAGTATCGTCCCAAGATAAACTAGAACTTGCTCCAAAACTACCACCATTATTAAATTGGATTTGTTTATCAGCACCAGCCGGTGTAGCAACATTAGAATCTACATAAGCCTTATTAGCAGCATCATTTGCACTAGTAGGTGCACTTAAATTACTTAATTTTCCACCACTTAAACTAGCGGTTCCGTCAGTAACCGTAACTCCTTGAATAGTTCCGGTAGCAGTAATATTAGCAGCTCCGGTAATACTTCCTCCCGATATACTCAAAGATCCATTAACTATTGAGCTTCCACTAAGACTTCCTCCAGTAGACAAACTTCCTCCAACTGTCATACTTCCTCCAACTGTCGCAGCTCCTCCTATAGCCATACTTCCAGTATTTAACGATGTTAATCCAGTAATGTTACCACCAGTTATACTTACTATTCCATCTGTTAATGTATTACCCTCTATAACCCCATTAACATCCAATGCTGTCAAACCAGTTAATGAACCACCTGTTAAACTAGCCGTTCCGTCGGTAAGCGTACCCCCAGTAACTGTACCTGAAGCTGTAAGATTAGTTGCACCCGTTAAAGCGCCTGAATTCAAAGAAGCGGTTCCGTCGGTAAGCGTACCACCGGTTACAGTTCCAGAAGCTGTAAGATTAGTTGCACCAGTTAAAGCACCTGAAGTTAAACTTGCTGTTCCATCAGTAACAGTTCCAGCCTGTACAGTTCCAGAAAATACAGCACCATTACCACCAGTTATACTTCCTCCTATTATATTAAGAGGTCCGTTTATAAATCTGTTTGCACTCACAACACCAGAAGCCGTAATATTGGTTACTCCGGTTAATGCACCTGAATTTAAACTTACAGTTCCGTCGGTTAACGTACCACCAGTTACAGTCCCAGAAGCAGTAAGATTGGTTACTCCGGTTAAAGCACCCGAAGTCAAAGAAGCTGTACCGTCGGTTAACGTACCACCAGTTACAGTTCCAGAAGCAGTAAGGTTTGTAACACCAATATTTGTTATCCCGGTAATTGCTCCAGAATTAATAGAAATCGTTCCATCGGTAAGCGTACCACCCTGAATAGTACCAGAAGCAACAAGACTAGTTGCTCCAGTAAGTGCTCCACCATTTAGAACAGCTACTCCATCTGTTATTATGTTACCTTCTACTGTATCATCACTTGTTATGTTTTTAGCTACACCCAATCCTCCAGATAATACTAAACAACCTGTAGTACTTGATGTAGATTCAGTTGTATTGGTTAAACTAAATATTCCTGATTTACTTTGATTACCTGTTGTTCTTAATACAGTAGAATCAATGTTTATAGTACTCGAAGCACCTAAAGTTATAGCACCTCCTCCACTTAATCCATCACCAGCTGTTACAGTAAGACTTGAATTCGCTAACTTTACATTAGTAACATGGGCGTCTGTTATTTTACTTGTAGTTACCGAATTTGTAGCTAATTTAGAATCTGTTATTCCTAAATCTTTAACTTCCAAATTGTTAGAATCTATTTGTATACTACTATTATCTGTATTAACAGAAAGAGTATCACCAGTCAATGTTAAGCCAGCACCAGCAACAACCGGAGTACTAGAATTAAATTTAACAAAAGTTAAACTATTAGTTCCCACAACTCCTGGATTACTGGTACATATATATGCTCCATTATTACTAGTACCTCCACATAAAGCTGCTGCACCAGAAACATTTGTACCATTTGAAAAATCAGAACTTCTTGTCCAAGCTCCCCCATCTACAACATTGTATATTCCATTATCAACACCACTACTTTGTCCTTGAACTAATACTCTATTACCTGCTGCCAAACTAACACCATCAATGGTTTGTAAATTAGCAAGTGTAATATTGGTTAATGAAGTAGCAGAACAAGGATTTTTCCACGATACTCCAGTACTGACAACATTATCTACGTAATTTTTAGTAGCTGCTTGACTACTTAACGTAGGATTGTTTAATCCAGTAATTGTTCCTCCTGACATACTAGCCGTTCCGTCAGTTAGTGTAGTTGCTGAGACAGTTCCAGAATTTATAGTAGTAGTTCCGTCAGTAAATGTACCACCAGTAACAGTTCCAGAAGCAGTAATATTGGTTGCACCAGTTAAAGAACCTGAATTCAAAGAAGCGGTTCCGTCGGTAACAGTCCCACCCGTAACAGTTCCAGAAGCAGTAATATTGGTTGCACCAGTTAATGCACCTGAAGTTAGCGTAGCAGTTCCGTCGGTAACAGTCCCACCCGTAACAGTTCCAGAAGTTGTAAGATTTCCAGAAGTTAAAGAAGCTGTTCCGTCGGTTAACGTACCACCCGTAACAGTTCCAGAAGCAGTAAGATTTGTAACACCAAGATTTGTTATACCAGTAACTGCTCCAGCATTAATAGAAATTGTACCATCGGTTAATGTTCCAGCCTGTACAGTTCCGGAAGTTGTAAGATTTCCTGAAGTTAAAGATGCTGTTCCATCGGTTACCGTATCGCCCTGTACAGTTCCCGAAGCCGTAATATTGGTCGCTCCAGTTAATGCTCCTGAAGTTAAAGAAGCTGTTCCATCTGTAACAGTTCCAGCCTGTACAGTTCCCGAAGCAGTAAGATTTGTAACGCCCGTTAATGCTCCTGAAGTTAAAGAAGCAGTTCCGTCGGTAACTGTACCACCTTGAACAGTTCCAGAAGCAGTAATGTTGGTCGCTCCAGTTAATGCTCCTGAAGTTAAACTCGCTGTTCCATCGGTAATAGTTCCTCCTTGTACAGTTCCAGAAGCAGTAACATTTGTTAAACTAGCACTAGTTAAACCTGTAACAATTCCTCCACTAATATTTATTATTCCGTCAGTAAGAGTGTCAGCCTGTACAGTTCCAGAAGTTGTAAGATTTCCGGAAGTTAAACTTGCAGTTCCGTCGGTAAGTGTACCACCCGTAACTGTTCCCGAAGAAGTAATATTAGTTGCTCCAGTTAATGCTCCTGAAGTTAAACTTGCAGTTCCGTCGGTTAGCGTACCACCCGTAACTGTTCCCGAAGCCGTAACATTGGTTGCACCAGTTAATGCTCCTGAAGTTAAAGAAGCTGTTCCATCGGTAACAGTTCCAGCCTGTACAGTTCCCGAAGCAGTAACATTTGTAGCACCGCTTAATGCTCCTGAAGTTAAAGTAGCGGTCCCGTCAGTTAGTGTCCCCCCGGTTATTACACCAGAAGCCGTAACATTAGTTAATCCTGATAAAGTACCTCCACCAATACTTATTGTTCCGTCTGTTAAAATGTTACCTGTTACAGTACCACTACTTGTAATATTTCCACTACTCGTTATATTACCTGAACTAAATGTATTGGATTGTATTCCAAGTCCTCCCGAAAGAACGAGACAACCTGTGCTACTTGATGTGGAATTTGTTGTATTTGTAACACTAAATATTCCATCTTTACTTTGGTTTCCGGTTGTTCTTAATACTGTTGAGTTTACGCTCAATTCGTCACCAGTTTTATCTAATCCATCACCAGCTATTATATTATTTCCCAAACCATCCGCATAACCTTTTGTGCAAGCGTCTGTATTTAATGTTGGTTCAGATAAATTTTTTATTTGACTATTATTCATAAACATATCTTCTTTGCAATTTACTGTTCCAATTGTTTGGTTTTCTATATTTAAACTTGGGGGTATAGTAGGGGGGGTTGCTAAACTCATAAGTACATTAGAGTTACTCATATAATATACACAAATATTTTAAATTTATATTATATTAGTACACGTTCTTTCAAAACCAAAAATCAAACTTTTAAAATTTAAATTTTATTACTCTATTTTTTTTACTTAACATACCACCTCCATAATTAAAAACTATAAATAATATAAAAAAAGTAACTAAAGAAGCTAATAATGTACCTAAAATACCTATAATCCATTTACTACTATGATCTAAATCTTTGTGATCTTTTAAATAAAATTTTAATTCTATAGAAAATAGGGTGATAATTGTAGTTGCTATTGCATTTAATAAAAAAGCTTTACCTATAGTAGTAGCCCTAAAATGTTTGTAAAATGGTACAACCATTAAATGTCATAAACATTACAAACATTTTAATTTGCTTTGCAAATAATTTGTTTTTATTATAATCATACAATCATATATCCAATATTCAAAACACCATCCAATGCTGAGTTATCATTATTTACAACAACTATCTTAAACGAACCATTTGCAACATCATCCACAACAGTATCAGGATGACCATTAGTATCATAAGTCCCACTGTAACCAAGTACATTAGTTAATATTATACTAGCACTGGTA
>Ga0209533_1004238_pt1 | contig 12512 bp, 17 predicted proteins | sample COG_04_FD_184748 | JGI IMG/M metagenome (GOLD analysis project Ga0209533, IMG submission 184748) | Pelagic Microbial community sample from North Sea - COGITO 998_met_04 (SPAdes) (version 2) | ecosystem: Environmental > Aquatic > Marine > Neritic zone/Coastal water | place: Helgoland, sampling... | reverse complement strand
TCTGATTTAGTAGTTCAGATATTATTGTGTGTAGGTGCATTAATGATAACATTGGTATATGGATTAAACTTTAATTATCTAAATTACGGAACGTGTAAGAAAGTAGCAGCAGCTGTAGCTGTAGCGGCTGCAAAACCTGCACCTATGATAAGACAAGCGGGTGTTACAACATTATCGGTATCACCAGCGGTATCACCAGCGGTATCACCATTAGTGTCAGCATTTGGTAAAAAATGGTAAATTACACAGTAATTCGGATTTCACAGTAATTTAAAATAATCTTATACTGTTAAAGAATGTCGTTAAGTAATATTATGGCTATACAGAAACAACGAAAGGTTCGAAGGAATCAGGTTTTTAAAGATATTTACGAGAAAGTTAAAATTAGAATTAATCATTTTACTAAATTTAATCAAACTAGTTGTCAATACCAAGTCCCTTATATTATTTATGGGTTACCTCATATTAATTTAGGAGATATAGCAGATTATTTGGAAAAAAAATTAAAGGATGAAGGATTTGCTGTTATAAGATTAACTCAAATATCAATTTATATTTCATGGGAAGAATCTGTTGTGATGGAACAAGCTAATATAAACAGAGAAAAAAGAAAACAGAGGAATAGACAGAAAGAGTTAGATTCTCTGGAAGAAAAAAGAAATAAAGATTTATTAAGATCCTTAGTTTCTTATGATTAAGAGAACGGAATATTGAAGAAATAATTATATTTATAATTAACAAACGATGAATGAAATAAATACGCAAAGCGTCTTAATAATTTTGGGAATTTTGTTACTTATAAGTATTATAGGTGGGTGTTATTGCTCTGAAACTTTTGCTGATGTTTTTAAATCAAATAAAACATCAATTTTAAATGTAGACCGCCCTAATCATCCAAAATGGTACGAAGATATTCCCGAATCCCATCCAGAAGTGTTAAGTCTTATTAAACAAACTAACGAACAAGCAAAAAGAGTTAAAACTTATACACCCAAAGGATTCGATAAAATTCAAACACCTCCAGAAGTTCAAAAATATTTGGAATCCGTTGCTCTAACTGTTGACAGAACACCCGAAAAATCAAATAATATATTCAGAAGAACGAGTAGTGGCTTGCCACCCTATTTGTTAAAGATTCCTGGGGAGAAAAGACAATGGATTCACGACCAATTGAAACCTATTATGGAGAAATGGTCTGGGTTGAAATTAAAACCAACATCAGCCTATGGTCCTAGGGAATACAGAAGAGGTAGTAGCTTGAGGATGCACGTAGATACCGAAGCTACTCACGTAATTTCAGGAATTCTTCACATATACAGAGAAGGTATGGATTCTGATTGGCCTTTGGTTGTTATTAATCGTCAAGGAGAACGTGAATCTGTTTTTATGAAACCAGGGGAACTGGTACTTTACGAATCTGCTAGTTTACCCCATTCAAGAGAACAACCACTCAATGGTGATTACTACGTAAACATGTTTGTACATTACCAGCCAGTAGATGAATCACATCTGCTTAAAAAATAATTTAGACGATTAACAAAATTAAAAATATTTGTTGATTAATAAAATGGGTACGGGAATAGCAACCGCAAAAATTGCATCTGATTTGACGAATTGGGCTACTTATTCTAAATCTGATAAAATTATGATGATAGTAATAATAATATTAGGCATCGGTTCCCTTAGTATCATTATTACATATTTAATGGATGAAAACATCTGGACTGTAGAACCAGCCTCAGTAGAAGAAATAAATTTAAGACAGAATAATAGAGGTATAGTAGCATCTTTGCTGACATCATTTATTTCAATGGCAGTTTCGGTTATTATGTTAGTTGGGATGAAGAGTGATTCTTCGACATACCAAGCATTAGTTAGTATTATATGTCTTGGTTTAGTTGGGTTTTTGTTAGATAATTCAATTGCTACAGAAAGTGGGGTTAGTGTGTTACTTAAGGGGATAGACGGAAACTCAGAATTAAGTTTTAAAACATTAGCAAGTTCTTTGAAATATTCATTTGGTTCTTTGTTAACTGACAAAACACCTAGATTTTTCATTGTTTCTATGTTGGATATTTTTATAAGTTTGATGTTAACCGATGGTATAGTTTGGGGATTAACACGTAAGGCAGGTGTCAATCAATCTTTGGCTGATATATTTGGTATGGTTGTAGTTGCTGTTACAACATTTTTAGCATACTCTAATGCAACCAGATTAGAATGGGCTTATCCAGCAGTTGACACATTTCATGAACGTTCGGCTTTAATCCCAACACCGGTTATACTTATATCAACTGTCATTGCTGGTATGGTTTATATGATATGGACACCCAGATCTACACCAGAACAGGGTGTTACTTCTCCAGGAGGAAAGTTGGTAATGGTTTTGATTTTGTTTGTATTAATTGTGGCGAGTTATTACGGAGGATGGTTGGATGCAGTATTAAAGGATGAAATTAAGAATGATGTTGTAGATTGCCCACCAACAAGTAAAAGTATTAATGGAAGGTGTGTAGAAAGTGTAGTAGAAACTAACGACATACCTACAATAAAGGATCAGTACGACAATGGTACAATTGGTGTTATTGTATTTTTAGTTCTTTGTGCTGTTTGTACATTTGTTGTTGCTGGTTCTAGTGCTGCTGATCCCACCAAATTTATTAATAAAAACTTAAGTATATCAAAATATACACCTAAAAATATTGCATTAGGGGTAACTGTTGTTGGGATAATGTTAACTCCAGGAATTATTTCATTATTTGGATAATTTACAAATCAATTTAAGTATTTAATGTGTTATATAATTACATAGAAGAACTAAAACAATGGGATCTGATTGGGTTTATTACACGAATATTCGTCCTCGCAGAAAGCGTTCTGAAGGAGAAGATGGAAACAACGAATATAGAACCGAATTTAAGAAAGCATTTGATAATTTTCTAGAGGATTGTAAAATCCCAATTAGTGATCTCCAGGATTGTTTGGAAAACAATGATATTTATAATTATGAAATTACCACGGACCCCGAAAATGACCCGATTAATAAGGATTCTAGTTATCATGTACGATTTATGAAAAGTAGATTTCTTAGTAACCCTAAGTTTAAAAGAGGGTTGATTGAGTATTACAACCCGGTTGGATATTTTGTTCGTGGTCCTTCAAAGGTAGATGACAATAAATGGGTTATTGAGTTCAGTCAAAAAATTGGATACTAAAGTTCGTACCGAACTCAACCTCGAGGAGGTTGGCTTGCAAAGCTTAAAGTTCGTACCGAACTCAACCTCGAGGAGGTTGGCTTGCAAAGCTTAAAGTTCGTACCGAACTCAACCTCGAGGAATCTCGCTTGCAAAGCTTAACCCCATCCAATAAACAATTGCATAAGGCATAATAACGTTTTGGACTTCTTTTTGCATTTCAATTTCTCTAATTCTGTGTTCGGTTAATTCCAATTTTTTAGCTTTTATTTGATCTTCCAAATCTTCTAGTACTGATTTTGCATTTTCCAAATTGTTTTTATACTGTATAGCCCAATCAACAATATCATCTGCTTCTGAATCACTTAGGTCCTCTTTAAATACACGCTTCATCATTTTTGAAAAATCTTTATAATAATTAACATAGTCCTTATGGACGTCATTAAATAATTTTTGAATAAACTCTGATTTTACTGTCATTATTCCTTTAACACCTATTTAGAATTTTTGAAATAATTGCGGACGCGTGATCTTGGGTCATTTCGTTTACAATTATTTCAAAAATTGTTTATTAATAATAAATGAGTAATAAATACGAAATTTGGTTAATAATAATACTTATATTAGCAATAGTTATTACACATTCTTTGCCAGTATTGATAAACAACAATGTTATTGAACAGGTCAATCCTTGGTATGAACAGATAGAAGATATAGATGTAGAAATAATAGAAAAAACGAATATAAAAATAGAAGATAAAGTAGGTAGAAAATATAATAATGTTTTTAAAAACCCACCATTCGAATTAGGTGATATTAAAGACTATAATCTCAAAAAGACTAATATTATAAGATGTGGAACAATTTGCTTTGCAAATAATGCTAAAGACATTGACTATACCGTTTTTAAAAGTAAAGATTTTTCTATGAAAATAAACAAACATTTAGATATTCCCAACGATCATTTAATATATTACGTAAAAGCAAAACCGGGTCATAAAATAAATGAGGGGAAAATGGAATTTATGCATAATTTCAATAATAATTTAAAAGAAATCAAGTCTATTTGGTACCTGTTTCCAGAATTAGATTTAGAATTTGAAGATGGGTGGGTATTCCGAAACATAGATGATGACACTTACCATATTCCAGAAAATAATTCAATAATAGAATTTTGTAAAAACGATAGTTATGAAATGTTGGAATTAAAATCCGACAAGTCCAAGTATTTCGTAATTATCTTAAATTTTTAATATAAGTGTTGTATAAGTAAAATGGGAAGTATAGACAATGGTAGATATGCAAATGTTGTTAGATTAATCCTTGCTGAAAAATGGCTCACAATCACAGTTATTGGGTCAGTAATAACATTTCAATTTATATCATCATTTAAAGTTGACATAATAGATCCACTACTTGATTTTGTATTACCTTGTGACAAATTTAGTTTTATGGACGTAACTGTTAGAGATGGAGAAGATGTAATGCCAAGAAATCAAAAATTGGTTTTGAGATTCGGAGATTGGGTTCGTGAATTTATAAAATGGGGTGTAGTTATGGTTATGTTATATTTAGTTTCCAAATATACTAATTTTCCAGAATCCCCGGGCGGGAACTACACAGGAGCTGCTGTTATGTAACGTATTTAAAAATAAAACTTGTTTAAATCTTAAAAGGTTAAAAGAACCATGGAAGATTATAACCAAATTATATTTTGTAATTATGTATGGGAAACCCTAAACACCCAGGATGGAGAAGTTGTTTGTGAATTTGTAGGAATTATGGCTCGACTTAATAAAGAGTATTTGGAAAATGGCGGAACCTATCCAACAATAGAATATGTACTTGGGTTGGCCAAAGATATTATTAAAATGCGTGAAAGCGAAGCGTCTAAAGAAGAAGCGTCTAAAGAAGAAGCGTCTAAAGAAGAAGCGTCCGAAGAAGAAGCATCCGAAGAAGAAATAGAAGAGTCTGAGTCTGAAAAGAAAGATAGGGTTAGAGAAGCCAGGCTTAAATTTTATAATAATTAAAGCTTTGATCTCTTTCCAAGACTTATAGTCAATAAATATCTTATTAATAAAATATTTTATATTATAAGAAGGATGGCAAAAGAATCCAAAAATTTTAAAATTATGAGTATGAATTTATGGTTTACTAATTCCGGAAGTGGTTGGAAAGATCTTAATAAAGGGAATGCACCATGGTCAAAAAGAATACCTATTATTCAAAACATTATTAAAAAATTAGATCCCGACGTAATATGTTTTCAAGAAGTTTTGATGAAAAAAGATGTTTTGGATATGTTAAGTGATATTTTTGGACCCGTAGAAACGAGTGAATATAAACACAGAATATTTCAAAAAACTATATATTTTTGGTTAGACCATTCATATGATTATGGGAATGCAATGATATCTAAAACCCCAATACATAAACCAGAAGAAGTTTATTTACCTTATCATTACAATATAGAGAATTCCATGCCAAGAGGATTTATGTCTGGGTTAGTATCTGTTGATGGAGTTGGTAAATATTTAATTGGCAATACTCATTTAAACCACAGAAGTGATCATGCAGAAACAAGATTACTTCAATCTGTTGTTATTTCTAAAACTATTAAAGATAGAGTTAAAAAATCAAAACCAGCAGGAGTAGTATTGTGTGGTGATTTTAATGCTAAACCACTAGAAGCATCTATTCTATTTTTGAAAGGGATGTTTCCCGTAAATGGAATAAGTACCCATTTTATAGATTCATGGGAATTTAAACATCCAGATAAACCCGGTTATACATGGTCTTCAAAAAATACAAATACAAATATCAATATGTACGATTCAAATGAAAGATTTGATTACATATTTGTATCTGAATATCAACCAAATGGTGTAGGTTTAATAGAAAAAGTTGAATTAGTGGGTAATGTTCCCACGAATGGTATATTTCCTTCGGATCATTTTGGTTTATTCGTAGTAATTAATAAAAAACCTAAATAAAAATATTGTTTAATATTAATGGTATGTTCAACAAGTTCAAAAAATGCAGGAAATCCTGATTATATATGCAATGATTCAACAGGAAGGTGGGTTAAAAAAAGTGGTGCAGTAGGGAGAAAGTTATTAAAACAAAATGCCCCAAGGCGTAGCGTCAGACGTCGTAGTGTTCCAAGACGCCGTAGAAGTGTAAGACGTCGTAGTGTTCCAAGGCGTAGAAGTGTTCCAAGACGCCGTAGAAGTGTCAGACGTCGTAGTGTTCCAAGGCGTAGAAGTGTTCCAAGACGCCGTAGAAGTGTCAGACGTCGTAGTGTTCCAAGGCGTAGTGTTCCAAGGCGTAGAAGTGTCAGTGTCCGTAGCGAAATAGACGAATTTGCTAATGCAGACAATGGTTTGGTTGGATTGGATGGTTGTCATGATGACACTGACTATTTGAATAGTATGGACGACCTTTCAGATTTTGCAGCAAAGGATATTGTTTCTATTAAATTAAATGGGATAACACATTGTTTTCCCAAAACAAGTTTGGTTGATGCAATGGATAAGAGTGTAATTCTATTTGCTTCGCCATCGGTTCGTTTTAAAGTAAGTGAATTAATTAACGATGAATTCTTAGTTATGGCTGGTGCAGCATTACAGAATGACGATATCATTAACGTAAGTGAAGAAATATTAGCAGGAAATAACAATTATGCAATTCCTGATAATAATTTTAAAACTATCCAAAATATCTTAGAATTTTTTAGGTTTTATAAATGGCCCTTAACTTCTGATGTTGTTATTTCAAGTCAAAGTTTTAAAAAGTTTATTAAATCAAAAGCCAATAAGTTTAAACTAGAAAGAGTCGACGCCATCGTCGACGCAAGTGGTTTTACAGCTCATGGTATTGGTGCAGTACATGGTCTTAAGAATCTATATGAATTCGTACCCATAAATAACAAAATTAACAAAAAAAGAAAGTTTGTTAAAAAAGGGAATTTCCAGTGGTACTATTCATCACCCAAAGAATACAAATCATTTGTTGAAAGTATTAGCACACCAATTCCTAATGGATTGATTTAAATTTCAATTTCTTCTTCATTTTCAGGGAAATCTTCAAGTAGTCTACGTCTCATAGCTTCTTCGGGTGTAATTAAACTTGGGACACTATCTTCGTGTACACTATCTTCGTGTACACTATGAATACTTGAATTTCTGGTTCTACATAACACTAATACGACTAGCGGTGTTACCAATGCAAACGGTAATAAAATATACAACACCATTTTAATATTAAATGGGTGTTTTATCTTTAATTAAATTGTTCTTTTTTTTTAGAAACGTTTTGTGTTTTAGAAACGTTTTGTGTTTTAGAAACGCGAATTCTTGTATGTTAAACTGTATTTGGTATACGATAAGAAATATAACGTAAGACACATTACGGAACTTTTAAAGACTTGCGTGAAATTCCCAACGGTTTTCGAGGCAGATTAATTTCCAGAGCTTATCTTGGAAATACAGCTTTTCTCTTGATTTCAACAATGGGAAACAAGGAATAAGTTGATCTTCTCCTAACAGTTCACACATTTTGTGAAGGGTGTAACTATAGCTAAGAAAATTGCTACGATCCTTGGGACAGTGTTTTTCGAATGGTGGTTGTGCTTCTTCAAACAATGTTATAAGTTTATTTTCCAACTTTCGTGAAATAACGGGTGGTGGAATACCACATAACTTGTCAATGATAGCAGGAATATGTTCATATTGTTTTATTAGTCTTAATTTTTTCAAATACCCCTTTATTCTTGTAGGTGTAATTTTTTCAATGTCATTTATACGTTCTTTTTTCAATTCTAGTAAAAGAACGTTAATTACCTTTTCGCTTGGTGATGCAGTTTCCTTAGCCTGTAATTGTGTTAACCATTCTTTGAAATGGTTTATTCTCTTGTATGAAAATTGAGACAATATTTCTACTTCTGGTCTATATTCCATAGGCCCTGTACTATCTACATAATTTACTGTATTACCACACGATGTACATGATGCTATTGCTTCACGTGGTATTACCACACGTTTTCCACCACAACTACACGCTAATTTAAAAGAATCAGTTTCTTCTTTATTTGGTGAATACAAAGAATAATTCCCAGATAAACATTTACTAGTAAATTCTTTGTATATCTTACCTTTATTTGTAATTTCTTCTTTTTTGATGTATTTTGTAAAATCGCTTACTTTTTTAGATGGAACCTTTATTTCATTATCAGTTTCATTATCAGTTTCATTATCAGTTTCATTATCAGTTTCGTCGAACACTTCGCTTTCTTTAATAACAATTTTATCAATCTTACTTTCGTTAATCTTTGCCTCCAATTCATCTTTATGTTTTTTCTTTATTTCTAACTGTTTATTCTTACTTTTCTCTATCTCTTCGTGATAGGCTTTCAAATATGGAGCAGCGTGTATCATATATTCATTTTCATAATAATTTGATCTGAGTTTCTTAACATCATCTTGAAGTTTACATACTTTTGCGTACAGATCAAACCGATCTACTGCGCAATCATCTGAATTATATTGGGTTATAAGCTGCCCTAACAACTTCTCTTTATCTGGTAACGTTAACCTTTGTTTAGAATACTCGTTCAACTTTTGTTTATGTAAAGCTGGTAAAGTTTGTCTATGATCTACGTGAGGTACTTTTTTGCTTATACGGGCTAAATTCATCTAATAATAATTACAAATATATTTTTAAATAGATTTAAGCTTTAATTAAATAATCCGCACAAAATTTGTGTTGAACTATCTTTCGGATTTAGGGTAACATAGATAGTGTGTTTACTTTTTTAATTATTACTTTTAAATGAGATTGCATACAATTATTTTTTTCCAACACGTCATTTAATTTAAGTACTGGAAAATATATTTCGTATGCAATCTCATTTGAAACTAAATTTTAAAAAAGTAAACACACTATCTATGTTAACCTAAATCCGAAAGATAGATCAACATAAAAAGTTACACACCATGAAAATTTATCTATTCCTAATTCCTATATTCCTACTCGCTAATTAAGCGTTTAATAAAATTTTCTATATTTTCAAAATCTTCAGTATTTATATAGTAATCAAAATCGTGATTATCTAGTGCTATTTCTGCATCAACTCCTAGTTTTGCTACATGTTCTTTCCATGTGTTTGGGTACAATTTAGTTAGTCTTTTAATCTGTGTTTCAAGGGTTATGTTTAATCGAACAAGAATAAACCCCTCTGCTTTTAAAGCATTATATTCGTTTGGGAAACGAAGATCGTCTATAACAACATTTTCTTTGTTTTTAGATTGATTAATAACATAGTTAAGCCAAACATTGGGATCAATCTGTCTCATCTTACCACCAAAATCTAAAAGCAAAGGTCTGTCTTTCTCTGTCATACCAAATAGTTCAGTAGCTAATTCTTTAATCTTTGCAGCAAAACTATATTTTACTGTTTGGGGTTGTTTGTTACATACTAGTTGAGCTGCCGTACTCTTTCCACTTCCACACTTACCACTGAATGCTATCTTAACCATGATTTCTTAATATCTTATGATTTCTTATTTTTAAACCGAATAATTAGCATTGCATATTCTAATTAAAACAAATTTTTAATTAATTTAATTTAAATTATTTGGTTATATTAAATATGAAAAATAAAAAAATATCAAATAGAACTTTATTTTATTTATTACTACTAATTTTAGTTTTAGTTGCTACAGTAACAGTTGTTATATTAAGAGATAAAGCCAAAACCCCCAATAATATTATTATTTCAACGTTAGCACCAACGTTAGCACCAACGTTAGCACCAACGTTAGCACCTACATATCCTCCATTTACTCCATTTATTCCCCCTACTGACCCACCAACGTTAGCACCAACGTTAGCACCTACATATCCTCCATTTACTCCATTTATTCCCCCTACTGACCCACCAACGGTTTCCCCAACATTTTCCCCAACATTTGCTCCAACATTTGCTCCAACATTTGCTCCAACACCAGCGCCCACTTTAGAGCCCACTTTAGCACCAACTCCAAAACCCAATACTTATTTATTGAGAAATAAAAATTTTACTAGTCAAGGACAACATGTTGTTAATTGGCCTGATACATTAACGTATCCAATATATGTTAAATTTAAATTTAGTTTTTCTGAAAACCCTGTTTCAAATGCTACAATAATAGATTGTCAAAACCAAACCAAACTTTATGCTGGTTGGAAATTATATTTTAGAGGAACTGCGAATACATTGGTTTTAAATGCTGGAACTATGGGTAGCGGTACAACAACCAACGAAACAATTTATTCTTATAAAAAATTAGAATTGGATACTATTTATACTATAAATCTTAAATTTACAAGTGAATCAATTTCAATTAGTGTTGATGGTAGTGAAACAATTTTAAATAATTTTTCAACGAGTCTTCCTATATTGTGGGATCCTACTATTTATTTTGGAAAAGATAATCAATACACTAATAGATCACTAGTTAACAACAAATTCAATATTACTAGATTTCATATTTATTATTAAACATTTTTTCAAAGAAATATTGAATTTTAATTTTAATTTTAATTTCTATGTATTTGGTATATGAAGAAAGATCCTTGTTCAAGAAGAAAAATAAATCATAGTACTGTATCCTCGTTGCTAAGTGAAGAAATAATGGACGACAACACCACTATTACTAGAACTGAATTATTCGAAAGATTTGCAAAAATATCTGCAAGTATGGAAGAATATTTTGAAGAAGTAACTATGACCAAAGGTCAGGTAACCAATATTATTAAAATGTTTTTTAACAAACACATGGTGTGTATGGAATTAGATAACATTTTGTTGGGTGACGCGGATATTTAATTAAAATAAAACAAGAGAGGTTGTTATAATGGACCCTACACTGGATGTTAAAACAACAGAACCACTTATTATTCCAGAAAAATTAATCAAAGAAACCGAATCTCAAGAATCTCCAGAAAGTGGAGATGGTTCAGAAGAATTAATCAAAGAAACCGAATCTCAAGAAGAAATCGTCGAAACTACTGAAAAATTAAAGGGGAAGACAGATGCTGATTCCACTAGTTTTGGATTAAACCAAACCTTTTGGGACAAGTATAAAGTCTATTTATTTGGTGTAGTAATTATTTCATTGTTATATCTTGGATATATGTATTTCTTTGTTTATACAGATTCTAAAATTGTTAGCGCCCCTCTTGAACCATTCTATGAATCATCATTTATGGGGACTATCAACAAAGAGATGAAGGAATCATTGGTAGATACTGTTTCTCAAGCAGCTTCGTCTGTAGTAGATGCAGCTTCAACAGCAGCTTCGTCTGTAGTAGATACAGCTTCAACAGCAGCTGCTTCCGTTGGGAATACAGGATCTACGTAATCTTGGGGAATAACACCCATCTCTTTACCTTGTTCGATTATTTCCATGTAGATCTGAGACCCAAATACATTATACAATAACACCTTATTGTCAATATATAACTCTTCACCCTTTTCAAAAATATTCAATGCTATTTTAGAAGCTTCTATAAATTTAATAGGAGTCTCTAAAGCCCACGCAGTAAGTACTTTGTGTTCGTTGTTCAACATAACCATCACAAACTCCTTTGTTTTATAATATTGATTTAAAAAGGTTCGGTATTCACGGACAACATCCATTCTGTTATCATATTGTTTAAACAATAATTGTTTATATCTCTCATTCCCTATTAAATAGGCTATAATAGTATAAGACTCTGCCATTTTATTATTAAGTGAATTATATTTTTAAATTGCTTTGCAATCCGTTTCTTTGAAACGGGCCTGAAAGGCTTTAAATTGCTTTGCATAGCGAAGCGACGTGACAGTCACCTCCCAGTACTTCCAAATCCACCACTACCTCTGTCTGAATCTGGAAGTTCGTCAGTAACTCTACATACAGTTGGTTTTCCACTGAATGATACAACCTGGCCAATCCGATCACCTCGAGTAATAGTATATTCGGTGTCACTGACGTTGTCAACAAACATCATTACATTCCCGCGATATCCTGGATCGATAATCCCAACAGAATTACAAAGACGCAAAGGTGTCTTGGCACCCATACTACTACGGGGCAGAAGCATATAACCTATATTTGTACCTTCCGAATCACAAAACATTGTTTGAATCTTGAGATCTACTTTGAAACTTACCGCCTTGGCTGGAACTACCAAATTCTCTGGACAATAAAGGTCAAACCCACAATCATTACCGTAATTGGTAATTCCTTTACAATAAGCACCTTTGTTGTCATTGTCGACGAGTTTAATATAAAG
>Ga0209533_1004237_pt1 | contig 12514 bp, 10 predicted proteins | sample COG_04_FD_184748 | JGI IMG/M metagenome (GOLD analysis project Ga0209533, IMG submission 184748) | Pelagic Microbial community sample from North Sea - COGITO 998_met_04 (SPAdes) (version 2) | ecosystem: Environmental > Aquatic > Marine > Neritic zone/Coastal water | place: Helgoland, sampling... | reverse complement strand
TAAGCACCTCACTACCAATAGATTCAAACATTCTACGTATCACTCTGTTTTTGCCAGAATGTATCTCAATTCCATATCGGAACGACTCATCTTCGTTCAATTCCACAATTTTGTCAAATTTACACAATCCGTCTTCTAGCTCCACACCCTTTACCATGTCATTCATCTCCTCTTGTGTAAGCTGTCTAGCTACTTTCGCTTTATAGACTTTTTTCACTTTTTTAGTTGGGTGCAGCAGGTTTTGAGTCAGCGTACCGTCATTTGTGAGAAGTAAAACTCCAGTCGTATTTCTATCTAATCGTCCTACGGGATACAAATGCTTTAATCTCTCTGGCAATAAATCGATTACAGTTTTACGATCATTCTCATCGCTTGTTGTACAAATTACGTTTCTTGGCTTATTCACAAGAACATAAAAACGCGTTCCGCTAGATATTAAATTGTTGTCTACCTGAACTTTATCCTCCAAAGTAACTTTCACACCCAAATCTCTTATCACTCGGTTATTAACCTTCACCCTTCCTTCGGCTATCAGCTCATCAGCCTTTCTTCTACTACATATTCCAGCGTTGGCTATGTACTTATTTAACCTGTGTAACTCTGGCTCCATTTCAGAGTTTTTTTCACTTTCTGTCCTACTTCCTTTCATACCTAATCCTTTATCGTAATTTTTGCAAAATAATAGCGTTATACTAGATAATCGATGCCAAGTTGAAATATATCTTTTTCATATTGATCTTTTTTGGACTGAAGAGTTATGCAGTAACTCAGCCTCCACAAATGTTGCGTGCCTGTATTAACAACAGTGACGCCATAGTTACTGTAAAATGGAACGCGGTTACAGATGTTTGTGGTTCTTTTAACAAATATGAATTATACGGCAGCGAAAATGGCGGGCCGTTTAACCTGATAGATATAATTCCAGTACTGGCTGTAACGGAATACCCTCATCAATTAGTAGTTCTCGACACTAGATGGAGATACTATTTACAAGTTCACACAGCATGTGACGGAGCTACTCTTCTAAACTCTGACACTATATCCATAGATGTTACATATCCCGAAAATATTCAACTCGACTCTGTAAGCTACGACCTAAATAGTCAAGATATTATAGCTGGCTGGACTCAGAACCCTTCGCCAGACACTAAAGAGTACGAAATTTATAATTTCATAACAGGAGACGGGGCTTCCATTGGCAAAACAACTCTCACTAATTACAATGTTTCCCCTAATCCTGCGTCAGTCTTTCCCATAGTCGTCGCTACATTAGACAGTTGCAACTTGTCGTCGCTCATATCTGAACCACATACCGTGAGCTTTCTTAATAGCAGTTTTGACACCTGTTCTAGAACAGCAACTCTTACATGGTCTCTTTACAAGGGCTGGTCAAGTATAGAAAAACAAGAAGTTTTTCTGTCCATAAACGGAAGTTCCTTCAGTAAACTAGCAGACTTAAACAGTTCAACAACAACGTATGTACATTCAGGAGTCTCGCTAGGCGATCTGCTTGTGTTCTACATTAGATCTTTCAGCACCAAAGACCTGAAAACTATTTCTTCGTCAACCAACAAGTCAATCATAAACACAAGAGCCTTTGATGTTCCGAGCACTTTATATATAGAGCTGGTGACGGTAAACAACAACAATACAATCTCGATCGATTGGCTTTGTAACGACTGTAACGACGTTTTTGAATTCGAGGTTTTAAAAAGTGAGGATGGTGTTAATTTTCAAACATTTACAAATACTAAATCCATCTATCCAACAACAGGGTATTCAGAGTTAGATCTATCAGTCTCGCCAAATGTATCAAGCTACACGTATAAGATAGTAGCAAAAGACAAGTGCGGTGACAACTTGCTAGAATCCAATATATCACAAAGCATTCTACTCTCTCTAAAACCCACAATAACCCACACAAGTTATATAGGCTGGGATGTTGGCGTCTCCTACTACTCTTTAGAAAAACTAACAAGCAGTTCCACGTGGAACGAGATGAGCCGTTCTTCCTTTCCATTCAACACCACAAGCTTCGAAGACTCTGTTGGGTGCTATAGAATTACTGCTAAGGAGGTTATAAATCAATTCTCAACTGTTGCTTTAAGTCGGAGCAATGTTATTTGCCTATATAATTCACTACAGGTTTACGTGCCTACGGCTATTAATCCAACCACAGAAAACAATAAATTTCTAGTACAAGGAACCGGCATTGACCATACAAAATCTAGATACAGCATATACACCAGGTGGGGAGAGAAGATCGCAGATCTTCCAACCAACGAGCCATACTATTTCTACTACCAGAACGAACAAGTTCCTGCGGGCACCTATGTATACACCATAAATCTATTTGGTCTGCTCGGAGAAAAGAAAACAGAAAAAGGAGTAATCCATGTCATTAAATAAAATATTACTAGAGTCGCCCTATAGTGAAGTGGGGTCCATGTTAAACCTAGACTCATTGTCACAAGTGCACAATGACCTGAATATAGCAAAACCGACTATCTTCTACTTTATGTCAGATGACGAAGTTCTAGAAGTGAACAGAGAAAGCCTTAATCACGACTACTACACAGACGTCATAACCTTCGATTACGAGAGTGACGAAGACATAGAAGAGAATGAAGTTGTGATTAGTTGGGATAGAATACAAGACAACTCTAAGGTTCTAAATCAAACGTTGAATCAAGAATTGCATAGAATATGCATTCACGCTTTACTACACATTGCGGGATATACAGATGCGTCTGCAGACGAAAAGCTAAAAATGACAACTGAGGAAGATCGCTTTTTAAATTTGTATTGTTCCACGTGAAACAAAGAAATATATGTACGATGTAATAGTAGTAGGTGCTGGTCATGCTGGTTGTGAAGCCGCACATGTAGCAGCCAAAATGGGCTCCAAAGTCCTGCTGGTAACCATGAACATGGAAACCATTGCCAAGATGTCTTGCAACCCGGCAATGGGAGGTGTAGCTAAGGGGCAAATAATTAGAGAAATCGATGCTTTAGGTGGGTTGTCTGGAATAGTATCAGACTACAGCATGATGCAGTTTAGAATGCTAAACACCTCTAAAGGGCCGGCAATGTGGAGTCCGCGATCTCAAAACGACAGAACACTGTTTTCTCTTAAGTGGCGAGAACTGTTAGAAAAAAACTTTAACGTTGACTTTATACAAGACTCAGTCACCGAAATTAATGTCGAAAACAATTCAGCAACCGGAGTCCTTACTTCTTCTGGTAACACCTATTCTGCTAAGTCCGTAATACTAACGAGCGGAACCTTTATGAATGGTGTAATTCATATTGGCAGAAAAAAGATGACTGGTGGTCGTATGGGTGATAAAGCTTCCTATGGTATCACAGAACAATTAACAGCTTTGGGTTTTGAGGCTGGTAGAATGAAAACCGGAACGCCACCGAGGGTAGATGGTCGAACTATAAACTACGAAATTTTAGAAGAACAACCTGGCGATATAAATCCAAAATGTTTCTCGTTTCGTAAACCGATCAAAATTACCAAACAACATAGTTGCCACATCACATATACCAATGAAGAGGTTCATGATATTTTACGAGCTTCCTTTGAAGATTCACCACTTTTTAATGGTGCTATACAGGGTGTTGGGCCAAGATACTGTCCTTCGGTAGAGGATAAGGTAAATAGGTTTGCCGAACGAACACGACATCAAATCTTCGTAGAACCAGAAGGGTGGAATACCTACGAAACATACATCAATGGATTTAGTACATCTTTGCCTCAAGAAGTTCAATTTAATGCACTCAGAAAGATAAAAGGATTTGAGCAAGCTAAGATTTTTAGACCTGGATATGCTATAGAATATGACTTTTTCTTTCCTACACAGTTAAAACTAAATCTAGAAACAAAAGGAATTAATAATTTATTCTTTGCCGGTCAGATAAACGGCACAACTGGGTATGAAGAAGCTGGTTGTCAGGGTCTTATGGCTGGAATTAACGCTCATTTAACTATAAACAACCAAGAACCGTTTATTTTAAGACGAAGCGAAGCATATATTGGCGTTCTTATAGATGATCTAGTAAATAAAGGCACTAAAGAGCCCTATCGAATGTTTACTAGTAGGGCAGAGTACAGAATATTGCTAAGACAAGATAATGCGGATATTAGACTCATGCCTCTCGCACTCAAGCTAGGGACTATCACAGAAGCAGAATTTAATGTGATGTCGCTTAAACGAAATAACATAGAGTCAATAGAAAAAATAGTCCGGAAAACAACTGTGACTCCTATAGATGCCAACCCAATGCTAACTAAATATGGGACCGCCGAAATACCACAAAACTATGTTATTGAAAAGGTCCTTGCTCGACCTCAAATAGGATATAAACAACTACTAGAAATAGGTGCTATAAAAAAACTCCTGTCAGACTATAGTGATGAAGAAATAGAACAGGTAGAAATTCAGATTAAATATAAATCATATATTAAAAATGAAGAAGAGAACGTACAAAAGTTAATTAAACTTGAGAATTATAAAATTGACAATTCATTTGATTACCAAGCAATAAAATCACTTTCATTAGAGGCACGAGATAAGTTATCTACTATAAAACCAGAAAATATTGGACAAGCATCGCGAATAAGTGGAGTAAGTCCCGCAGATATTTCTGTTTTATTAGTACATTTCGGACGTTAAATGAAATATATATTACCTATTATTCTTCTATTATTTTCTTGTGCTTCCGTTCAACAACTAGACGGGGGAGATAAAGATATTACACCTCCACAAGTACAATCAGTTTTTCCAGATAGTGCTAGTCTAAATGTTAAATCAAAAATTATATCGTTCACTTTTGACGAGTACATTTCTACCACTAAAACAAACGAACTACTAATAATATCTCCTAGCCAAAAAATAAATCCTACGATAGAGTCTAAAGGCAAGAAACTCATAATTACACTAAACGATTCTTTACTACCAAACACTACTTACACTATTCAATTCAATAGGTCTGTTATAGACATTAATGAGTCTAACCCATTAATAAATTATAACTATATATTTTCTACCGGCTCCTATCTTGACTCACTTAATATTCAGGGTTTAGTAAAAGATATTATATCTAATCAGCCTTGTGACGGGTGTAATGTCCATTTATATAAAACCATTAACGATAGTCTTGTACTAACTGATAAGCCAGACTACATTACTAAGACGACTGAAGATGGCACTTACACTTTTCGAAACCTTCCTGCATCTATATTTAATATACTAAGTTTAAATGATGATAATAAAAACCTTAAACTAGATAAAGACGAGACGATTAGCCTTTCTAAAGTAATCCATAGTGATAGTAACTCAATAGACACATTACTTGTGTTTCCTAATCAAAATAATGACCCTTATAAACTTATACTAACCACTAAAAAAATTCCAGGTATATTACAGCTCGTATCCAATAAACCAATATTAAAGGATAGTCTAGTACTGCTACTTAAAGATAGTGCTACATCCTATAACCTATCCTTATCTAAAGATACTATAACCACATACTTCAAGCCTACTTCTGATACTACAGGTATACGTATTTATTTATTATCCGACACATTCGAGTTTAAGTATATACTAGATATCAATAATTTAAAATACACACCAAAGCTTTCTGCCTCTACTTCACAAACACTACTTTATATAATATCAAACACACCAATACAATCAATAGATACTTCTAAAATATTTTTATATGCAGATAGTCAAATAGTTAAGATAGATAAATACACTATTAATGGAACTACATCTATACTACATACAAACACAAAAATCAATAATAAGCAACTAAAACTCATATTAACTGATGGGGCTATTTTAGATTTACTAAATAAAACTAATAAGGTCGATACTATTCTAATACAGCCAAATTTAGAGTCTATTTCATCCCTAGCACTAACTTTAAATCTATTAAATACACAGTATTATATAATAAGTTTGAAGCAAGTCACAAAGACTATTAGTCAACATTATATTACCTCAGATACAACACTAAATTTTAAAAATATAATTCCTGGAACATATAAAATTGAAATTATAACAGATACTAATCATAATAATATATGGGATACTGGTGACTTTCTTTCAAAAAGATCACCAGAATTAATACAACTATCTAACGACATAGAAATACGTCAAAATTGGGATAAAGAACTAATAATCAACGTACAATAAGGTTATTAACATACTTTTTAACATAGGTAGTTAATAGCTGACCATAAAACATATTAATACTACTTATTTTATATTATACACCAATCACAACATTTAACGCACTCGCTCTTAACACAAATAGGCAGTTATATACACAGTGTCATTATAAACATTTATATGTGTTTTTATAAGTTAACGTTTATCTTATAAATGTTAAGTCGTTGAAAAAGAAGATTATATATAACCTATATGTGTTAACAACATGTTACCATTAGAATACTAAAATTTAATTACCACCGAATCCACAGAGTATTAGTTATATACTATTAATTTTTTAAAATTAAGTTTAATAAATAATAAGGATGTGAATGTACTTTTATACTTTGATGAGAAGAACCATAATGTTTTCTTTGCAAAGCAGAAATGAAAGAACGGATAGATCAAATAATTCAAGAGGCTCTGAAATTTAAAATTTCTACTAAAGAAAATTTAGAAGATTTTAGATTAAAATTTTTGGTTAAAAAAGGATTAGTAAATAAGCTATTTGTAGATTTTAAAGAACTAGATGGGGAGGAAAAAAAAATATGGGGAAAGGAGCTTAATATAATTAAGCAAAATGTTGAATCAATTTTTAAAGAAGCCGAGGTAATATTAAATGGTGTTTCAGACGATAATATAGTAGAAGATTCATTGCCTGGGTATTTTAATGAACTCGGTAGTAGACATCTAATAAGTAGTGTGGTAGCTGAAATGACTCAAATTTTCGAACGGCTAGGTTTTTCTGTAGCGTCTGGTCCGGAAATAGAAGATGATTGGCATAATTTTTCTGCTTTAAATTTTCCAGCCAATCATCCTGCAAGAGATATGCAAGATACTTTTTTTGTAGAAGAGGAGGTGGCATTAAGAACTCATACATCTTCAGTACAGGTGAGACTTATGGAAGAAGGTAATTTACCTATAAGAAGTATAATGCCTGGTCGAGTTTACAGAAACGAGGCTATTTCAGCCCGTTCTAACTGTTTTTTTCACCAAGTTGAGGGATTATATATAGATAAAGGAGTTTCTTTCTCAGACCTCAAACAAACGCTATATAATTTCGTTCAAGAATTTTTTGGAGCTAATACTAAGGTAAGATTTAGAGCTTCTTATTTTCCATTTACAGAACCTAGTGCAGAAATGGATATTTATCTTGGAACCGAAACAGAGTCAGATTATAAGTTGACTAAAGGAACAGGGTGGTTAGAAATTTTAGGATGTGGAATGGTAGATCCTAATGTACTAGAAAATTGTAAATTAGATACTACACTATATTCTGGTTTTGCTTTTGGTCTAGGAGTAGATAGAATAGCCATGTTAAAATATGGAGTGAAAGACTTAAGGACGTTCTTTCATAATGATACGCGATTTTTAAATCAGTTTAATAGTCTCTAAGCTATCACTCTTGCTGGTTTAATTGAGTTTTTTTCATAGAGTCATATCTTTCTTTATCTCGTTTTATCATTTCTACAGCTTTTAGGTTTTCACTTAATTCTATTTCTTCACTGAGATTTTGATCGTTATCATCTTGATTTTTAGTTGAGCAACTGGTTGTAATTATAAAAAGTATTGGCAGTATATGTTTCATGTACTTACGAATATAAAAAAAGGGTCGTTCATATGAACGACCCTTTTTAATTTTTAAGGAAGGAAGTACTAGTCAGTAGCTTCTTCAACAGCCTCTTCTGTAGCTTCAACAGCTTCAGTTGTAGCTTCAATAGTAGAATCAATAGCTTCTTCTATAACTTCAACAGCTTCTTCAGTAGCTTCTTCCATCATTTCAGTAGCATCGTCAGTAGCATCAGTTGCTTTTTCAGTTGCATTGTTGCAAGCTACGAATCCTATAGATACGATAGCGAATAGGGCAATAATTTTTTTCATGTTACGCGTAAATTTTAATTGTTAAATATTTAAATATTAATGCGAATATAGGCAAACCCGACCATTTATTAAACTTCTATTTTTTTCTAAAATAAAGTCGTACCGGGATTCCACTAAAATTATAGTTGGCTCGTAATTGATTTTCTAAAAATCGCTTGTAACTATCTGGGATATATTGAGGTAAATTACAGAAAAAAGCAAAACTAGGACAGTGTGTTGGAAGCTGAGTTATGTATTTGATTTTAATATATTTTCCTTTTAGAGAAGGGGGGGGCTTACGTTCTATGATGGGCAAGAAAAACTCATTGAGTTTAGACGTGGTTATTTTAGTTCTTAACGATGCGTGTACCGCCATTAATTCATCAAGAGCTTTTAATACTCTCTGTTTAGTAAGTGCTGACACAAAAAGAATAGGCACATCAGTAAATGGTGCAATTTTTTCTCTTACTAGAGCCTCATATTCTTTAGCAGTGTGGGTGTCTTTTTCTATAAGATCCCATTTGTTAATAATAATAACTATGCCCTTACCATTTTTTTGAGCTAACCCAAAGAGGTTCATATCTTGAGACTCTATACCGCGGGTAGCGTCTACCACTAAAGCTACTACATCTACATTTTCTATAGCTCGGATGCTTCGCATCACAGAGTAGAACTCAATGTCTTCACTTACCTTGCTTTTTTTACGGACACCTGCGGTATCTACTAGATATAAATCGTTATTAAAAGCTTTATATCTTACAAAAAGCGTATCGCGAGTAGTACCTGGTATGTCTGTTACTATATTTCGTTCTTCACCGAGTAGGGTATTACAAAACGTAGACTTACCTGCGTTTGGTCTACCTACAAAAGCAATTTTAGGAATGTCGTCATCTAGCTCTAAATCGCCTTCTGGCAATAAAGGAACAAGATCATCTAACAACTCACCGGTACCACTACCCGTAAGTGATGAGATAGGGTACAGCATATCTATTCCTAAGCTATAGTAGGAATTTGCCATAAACATACGCTCATCGTTATCTGCTTTATTAGCTACGACCAGGTATGGTTTTCCACTTTGTCTCACGATCTGAGCAAAAGCTATGTCCAAATCATTTGGATCTAAAACCGCGTCTACCATAAATAGTAATACATCTGCTTCTCCTATAGCCAACTCCACTTGCTCACGTATGTGAGTTTCAAAAACGTCTTTACTGTCTTTTACATACCCGCCGGTATCTATGACGGTAAATTCTTTACCTATCCAGTCACTTTTTCCATAATGTCTATCGCGAGTTACACCGCTTACATCATCTACTATGGCTTTTCGTTCGCCTATGAGTCTGTTAAAAAGAGTTGATTTTCCAACGTTGGGTCTTCCAACTATCGCTACTATTCCTGCCATTTTCTTAATGTTTTTCTAATTGCTATGTTTCTGCTATCCGCAGCCTTTTTTGTAAATGTTAGAAGATCTCCGAGAGATTTTTGCCGTTTTACAATGCGGCAAAGGTAAGTGTAGAAAACTACTTTTTTATATATCCGAATCGTTGGAGTTGTTGATCGTCTTTTCTCCAGTCTTTTTTGACCTTTATAGAAAGAGATAAAAAGACTTTTTTATCGATAAATTTTTCAATTCGTTCACGAGAGGCTATTCCTAAATTTTTAATAGCAGAACCGCCCCTACCTAGCATTATACCTCGCTGTGAGTCACGCTCTACATAGATAGTAGCATATATTTCATCTAGCTTTTCTTTCTCTACGTATTCTGTAATATTTACTTCTACGCTATAAGGTATCTCTTTTTTAAACTGTGTAAGAATTTGCTCACGAATCATTTCACTTACTAGGAAACGAATATTCTCATCACTTATAGATTCTTTATCATAAAAGGCGGGATGCTCTGGTGCTAGATTGACTAAAGCATTTACTATTCCTTCTACATTAAATTTTTCTTGAGCACTTACGGCAAAGACTAATTCCGTACTAAAATATGCTTTAACTAACACTATATCTGCTTGAAGTTTTTCTTGATCTTCGACCAAGTCAGCCTTGTTCATTGCTATTACTAAAGGACATTTTATTCTGTCTTTGTAGGCTTCGAACTCTTCTACCTTTGGATATTGACCATCTAAAATAAGCAGAACGGCATCTGCATCTTCTAGAGATTCATTTACCACACCCATCATAGCCTCTTGTAGCTTATAGGCAGATTCTTTGATGATACCGGGGGTATCAGAAAACACCAATTGGTATTCTTCGTGATTTAAAATTCCCTTGATTCTGTGGCGAGTAGTTTGTGCCTTTGGGTTGGTAATCACTAAGTCTTCGCCAAGGACAGCATTTAGAAAAGTAGATTTTCCTGCATTTGGTAGGCCAAGTATCGTTATGAATGCTGATTTGAACATTAAGTGCAAAGGTAGGCTAAAGGTGATTAGTGATTTTATTTTTAGTAACTTTGAGAGTATGAAACAATGCATACTCTTTAGCACCCTCACAATTCTATTATCTTTTGGGGTAAACGCTTCCCATGGTAGCGAGGGCGTTAAATCTGTTTACTCTCTCCTTAGGTTGAATTCCTCGAGGCTCTGCCTCGTAAATTAGTATCTTGCGACTAGATGTCGCAGGATAGTAAATATATGCATAAAAGTCACAACGTGACTGTTATGCTGTACCACGTAGTAAGCAGTGCAAAGTATAGGCGTGTAGTTTTTAGTGACCGAGTTGATGAAGTACTAGTAGATACTTGCCTTGAGATAGAGAAGCGTTATGAGATTAAATTTTTGGAAATAGGAACGGATAATGATCATGTTCATTTTTTGATTCAGTCAGTTCCAATGTATAGTGTTAGCAAGATAGTAAGAACGATAAAGAGTTTGATAGCGAAGGAGGTTTTTCAAAAGTGTCCAGAAGTAAAAAAGCAATTATGGGGAGGAGAGTTTTGGGGTAAGGGTTATTTTACAAATACAGTAGGGCAGCATGGCACGGAGGATAAAATTGCAAAGTATGTAAAGAGTCAAGGCCTTGAAAAACAGTATACGAAACTTAGTTCAAATTATCAGTTAGCATTGTTTGAGTAAATCAATGCCTCTGGGCTTGCCCCGAGGATGATTTACTAAATAAGCTGGATTCAAGTCGCAAACGCAACTTTTTGATTAAATAATAATTGGTTCATTACAATTATAGATAGATAACTGGCTTTCCGCCTAACTAACTTCAACGATACAGTGTGGCTAAAGCCCTTTTGTACTGGGAATATGGCTTATGATTGAAGCCCGAGGATAACAAAATACACTAGTTTTCTTCTGCTTATTTTGAATCCACTTTTGGTTACAAGCTCTGCAAGGGACGAATATCTCAATAATCAGTAAGCCATTTGGACCGATCATACTTGCCAGATGCAATAACCTATCACATAACTAATTATAATTAACAAAAAAAGCGAGCCTCCAGTTTCCTGAAAGCTCACTTTATTCTTTAGCACTTCAAGTTTTGTTATCTTGAAGAAATATGTAAACGGTTTGGAACCGTGATAGTATACATCTTATTAGTTTCCTAGTATAAGAGGCAATCCATCTTTACCACCACCTACTACTACTACCTTACTATTAGGAGACTGAGCTAATGCAAGTGTAGCTCCTATACCTTTTTCTTTCAGTATTTTATCAGTAAGAGATGCACTTAGTATCTTATTAGCCACCGCTTTACCTTCTGCATCTATCTTTTGACGCTCTGCTTCTTTTTTAGCTTTTACCAGTCTAAACTCATACTCTAATGCTTCTTGTTCTTGTCTTAGTTTACGCTCTATAGCTTCTTTTATAGTAGGAGGTAATGTTACGTCCCTCACTAGTATTTCATTGAGCTGTATGTATTGTGATTCTACTATCTTCTTAGATTCTTCGAAGATTTCTTTTTGTATAGCATCTCGCTTGCTACTATAGAGCTGCTCAGGTGTATATCTTCCTACCACACTACGTGCAGCAGAACGAATGGTAGGAAGTAAGATACGTTCTATGTAGTCTTCGCCTTTTTCTTGGTGCAGTTTAGCGAGACTCTCGTAATCCGGCTGAAACCAAGCTGAGGCATCTAGTTTTATCTCTAGTCCGTTACTACTTAGTACAGACATTTTTTCGAAAACCTCTTGTTGTCTCACTGCGTATATGATCATCTTATTCCATGGAGCTACTATGTGAAAACCTTCACCGTATGTCTGCTCGGTGTCTACACCGCCACTAAAGGTTTTATAAAGGACGCCAGCTTGTCCTGAGCGTATAGTGGTTGTACTTTTAAATAGGAGGATAACAAAGAAGAGAATAAGGAATATCCATCCCATCTTTAGTCCTCCAAGATTTGGTTTGTTGAAACTGTAATTTTGTGCCATAATTTTTAATTTTGTCGAAGATATAATTATTAACGTACTAAAAAATAAATCTTCT
>Ga0209533_1004236_pt1 | contig 12520 bp, 8 predicted proteins | sample COG_04_FD_184748 | JGI IMG/M metagenome (GOLD analysis project Ga0209533, IMG submission 184748) | Pelagic Microbial community sample from North Sea - COGITO 998_met_04 (SPAdes) (version 2) | ecosystem: Environmental > Aquatic > Marine > Neritic zone/Coastal water | place: Helgoland, sampling... | reverse complement strand
ACACAGTCAGGATTCAAAATCAAACCCTAATAGTAGATTTTCAGCATCTGTAAATTTAGGAAGTAGTAATTATTTTAGAGAATCAGTGAATCAACTTAACACTCCTAATTTTTTGAACAATACCTTGAATTCCTCTGTTTCTTATTCAAAAACTTTTAGGGGTTATCCCTCAGTTAATTTATCCTTAACAGCTTCACATTCACAAAATACTAGGACTCAAACTGTAAACATGAGTTTACCAACTCTTCAGGCCAATGTTGAAAGAGTTTACCCTTTTGTTAAAAAAAACGGTCAAAAGAAAGGAATTTTAAAAAATATAAATCTACAATACACTGTTAGAGGTGAAAACAGAATTCAAACTTCAGATTCATTATTTTTAAAAAAAGAAATGTTTGACGATGCCAAATATGGCATGAAACATTCCATTCCTATTGGAACTAACTTTAAATTTCTTAAGCACTTAAGTGTTAGTTTAAGTGGAAAATTTGACGAAGTGTGGACTGGACAAACGATAAAAAGAAATAACTTCGATATAATTAATCAAACAACCGGGAAAAAAGATACAATAAAAGGATTTGACAGATTTAACAAGTATAGTTTTAGCGCTAGCCTAGGAACTACTGTATATGGTGTATTTAACTTCAAAGAAGGTAAAAAGATTCAATCTATAAGACATGTTATGAGGCCCTCTGTAACTTATGGAATAAATCCAAGTTTTGAAAAATATTATGACGAATATATTATAGATGCTAACGGAAATACTAGCGAATACACACGTTTTGAAGGTGGATTTTTTGGTACTCCAGGAAAAACCTTTTCTAGTTCAATAGGTTTTGGTTTAAGCAATGTTCTTGAAGCTAAAATAAAAGATAAGGACAGTATGAAACTAGAGCCTAAAAAAATTAAACTTTTAAATAATTTAAATTTTTCAACAAGTTATAATATAGCTGCAGATTCGTTAAAATGGAGTCCAGTAAGAATGACAACATCAACTTCATTATTTGACGATAAATTAGATTTAAATCTTGGTGCAACATTTGATCCATACACAGTTAACGAAAATGGTAGAAGGATAAACACTCTAAATATTAATGATGGAGGCGGATTATTCAGGATGACTAGCGCTAATATTAATTTAGGTTTTTCATATTCAAGTAAAAATTCAAAAAACGATAAATCTAGAGAATCAGATAATTCAAGAAGTGGTGGTAGAAGTGATGATTTATTTGGAAGAGCGAACGATTTTGCAGACAGTTCTTTTGATAATAATGAGGAGGATGAAGATGAAAATAAAGAAGAAGATGAAAAAGGTTTGAAGTTTTATCAGAACCAAATTCCCTGGGACGTAAGAATTGCACACTCATTAACATATTCAAACAATAAAAAACAAAGAGATATTACAAATAATTCATTAATGCTTTCTGCAAATATTGATCTATCGAAAAAATGGAGAATTGGAGGGTCATCTGGTTACGACTTTAAAAACAAGGGAGTAACTTACACTCAACTTAGATTTGAAAGAGACCTGGATAGTTGGAAAATGAATTTTAATTGGGTGCCATTTAGCACTAGAGCATCGTGGTATTTCTTTATAGGAATTAAATCTGATTTACTAAGTGATCTAAAATATGATAAAAGAAGACTACCAGACAAAAGGTTATAAATTAAATTTTCTATTAATTTTAATCTGTTTAATTAGTTTTAATAATTATTCACAATCAAATATGAAAAAAGTAATAAATTCAAAAAATGCACCTGAACCAGTAGGTCCATATAATCAAGCAATTCTAATAGATGGTACCCTTTACCTCTCTGGTCAAATAGCACTAGATCCAAAATCAATGAAGATGGATAATTCCTCAATAGAGAGTGAAACAATTAGGGTTTTAAATAATATCGAAGCAGTACTAAAAGAAGCTAGTTATGATTTTAGTGATATTATTAAAACAACTATATTTTTAACCAATATGGAAGATTTTAACGTTGTAAATGAGATTTACGGAAAAAGATTTGAAAAGGAGTTTGCTCCTGCAAGGGAAACGGTTGAAGTGTCAGGATTACCAAAAAATGCGAAAATTGAAATATCGATTATAGCTAAGAAATAAAGTTATAAACCTTGATGATAAGCAACTAATCCCTCAATTGGCCTTCGTAGCACTTTACCCAACTTCAAGTTTTTTTTATTTATTCTCTTTTCTAGTTCATCTTTCAGATAAAAACCAATTGAACCAACAAAATGCAAATCAACATCCTTACAATTATCAAACTGTCTAATTTGATTTGAAATAAATAAATTAAAACCTTTTTTGATTAGTTTTTTAGAATATTTTAAATCTTTATTTTGAACTAAAAATTTAGCAAATTTTGCTAAGTATGTGTTTGGGTTAGGTTTTTTATACAAATAATCTTTAATAACTTCAGCCTCTAAATTAAATTCTTCTCTGAACTTAGTTTCTAATTCTTTTGAAAGTCTATTAAAATAATAATCTCTTAAAAGTTGTCTTCCAAAATAATTACCACTGGCATCATCCATCAAAACATATCCCAAAGAAGTTACCTTTTGATGTATTTCTTTACCATCGTAGTAGCTACAATTAGAACCAGTCCCTAAAATAGATACTATAGCTTTTTCTCCAGGTTTACAACAAGCATATACTGCAGCATAAGTATCTTCTTTAATATCAAATTCGGAGTTTGTGAAAATTGGAGTTAAAACTTTTTTCAGCAGATCTTTTGGTGGTTTAGTTCCACAGCCGGCACCATAAAAATGAATTTTTTTTATTTTTTTTCTATTTTGATACAAATCGTAATTATTGATTATTCGTTCTTCAATAATATACTCTGTTAAAACTTGTGGATTTAAACCTAAAGTGAATGTTTCAAAAAGAATAGATCCATTGTCATCAATAGCAATCCAATCTGTTTTAGTAGAACCGCTATCAACAATTAATCTCATTTACTTTAATATTAAATAATTATAATGAATGTACGTGAGCGGCCAAGTCAATTAGCTTATTTGAATAACCTGCTTCATTGTCATACCATGTAACAATTTTAAAGAAAGTTGAATTTAATTCAATACCTGCATTATAATCAACGATCGAAGTTCTTGAATCGCCAATAAAATCTTGAGAAACAACTAAATCTTTTGTGAACCCTAAAACACCTTTTAATTCGTTTTCAGAAGCTAATTTTAAAGCATCCATAACTTTATCGTAAGAAGTTTCAGAATCTAACTTAACTGTTAAATCAACAACAGAGACATTGGCAGTAGGAACTCTAAATGCCATACCAGTAATTTTTCCAGCTAAACTTGGAATAACTTTGGTTACTGCTTTTGCAGCACCAGTTGAAGCTGGCATAATATTAAGTAAAGAACTTCTTCCTCCTCTAAAATCTTTTTTTGATGGACCATCAACTGTAAATTGAGTAGCCGTTGTAGCATGAACTGTAGTCATTAATGCATCAGAAATTCCAAACTCATCATGTAAAACTTTAGCAACTGGAGCAAGACAGTTAGTTGTACAAGATGCATTAGAAACAATTAAATCACTACTCTTAACATCATTGTGATTAACTCCCATTACAAACATAGGAGCATCTGGAGAGGGAGCAGAAATAACTACTTTTTTGGCTCCACCATCAATATGAAGTTGAGCTTTTTCAAGAGAAGTAAAAATACCTGTACATTCTGCTACGATATCAGTATTTATACTATCCCAAGCTATTTGTTTAGGATCTCTTTCAGCTGAAATTCTAATAATATTATTATCAACAGATTTATTACCGTTTTTAACTTCAATTGAAGCATTACATGTTCCATGAACTGAATCATATTTTAATAAATATGCTAAGTGTTCAACATCTAATAAATCATTTATTCCAACTACTTGAACATCATTTCTTTTTAAAGAAGCACGAAAAACCATTCTTCCTATTCTTCCAAAACCATTAATTCCTAATCTAATTTTTGACATAATTTATATTTTTTATTGCGATGGCAAACCTAAAAAAAAATCCACAATACTATTATTAAAAAAAAATAAAACTTATCTAATATGTGAATTTGATAATATTTTTATAAAATAATAAGATATTGACAACTATTATTTAAATATTCATAATTTTTGAGACTCTAATTAATTCAGGATCAATTCTAGTTTCACCTTTTATTGCCTTCTTTAAAGAAGTTAACATAATTTTTCCGTTATCAATTCCAATCATTTTTCCAGAAACTCCTTCCATTAATGACTCAACTGCCCTAACACCCATTTTAGTTCCAAGAACTCTGTCAAAGCAAGTTGGAGATCCTCCTCTTTGCATGTGACCTAAAACTGAAACTCTAATTTCATATTTAGGAAATTCTTTTTCAACATTTTTAGCTAAATCAAAGACATTTTCACCTGTTCTATCACCCTCAGCTACAACAACTATACTAGATGTTTTTCCATTTTTTTTACTTTCCTTTAAAGAATCAATTAATTGCTCAATTCCATTATTTTGTTCAGGAATTAAAATTTCTTGAGCCCCAATAGCAACTCCAGAGTTTAAAGCAATATGTCCCGCATCTCTTCCCATGACTTCAACAAAAAATAATCTGTCATGAGAGATTGCAGTATCCCTAATTTTATCAATAGCTTCCATAACAGTATTTAGTGCGGTATCGTACCCTAATGTGTGTGTAGTACCAAACAAATCATTATCAATGGTTCCAGGTATTCCAATAACAGGAATATCAAACTCTTTTTGAAATATAAGTCCACCAGTAAATGACCCATCTCCTCCAATAACAACTATTCCGTCTATATTATGTTTTTTAACATTTTCAAAAGCTTTTTCTCTACCTTCTTTAGTTCTAAATTCATCGGATCTTGCGGAATACAGCATTGTACCTCCTCTATTGATAATTCCCCTTACACTTCTTGTTTTTAAGGTTTTAATATCATCGTTAATTAATCCTTGAAAACCTCTTGAAACACCAACACAATCAATTTTGTTATAAGCACATGTCCTAACAACAGCTCTTAAAGCAGTATTCATTCCTGGAGAGTCACCACCAGAAGTTAATACAGCAATTTTTTTAATATTCATTTTCTTAATTTATGATACAAAATTACAAACTAATTATTTAAAAATATTAATTTGATGTTTTTCTTGATTTAGATTTATTATTTTTCTTAAAAATATTTTTTATATTATTGAAATCAATTTCATAAGAAATTCCCATTCCCTGAGTGTAACCTATATCATTTCCAAAATATTGATATTCATTTTCTTTATTAAAAAATCTAGCTTTTAAATTACCTTCATCATTTAATAAAAATTCTATTTGAACATCACCAATTATAACATTTTCTTCAATACCACCAACTGGAACTCCAATTTTACCATTAACCAGTATTTTATCACTAATTTCTGTTTTTAAAGTAAGACCAAGTCTATCTCTATTTAACAAAGAGGATGCAGCATTTTTATCGCCTTTTAAATAATTAATCCCAATATTCATCTTATCGTCAGAGTTAGCAAATATATTATCAATTAGACCTGAAGCACTTTGAAATAGATTATTTGTAATTGCTTGAGAAGAAACTGCAGATAAGGATACTTCATCTATAAAAGTGTTTTGATATAGTAATGACAAAGCTTGTTTTTGTTTTTTCTCATTATCAACTAGATAGTAATCCAATTCAGATTTAATTGGTCCACTAGTGTTTGGAAATTCAATTTCAAAATCAGGAGTCTCCATTTGATTAAAATCTCCAGATAAAATTACATTTACATTGGTTGGAATTTTTCTATTAAAACTTGTATTTTGAATTAATATTGCAGGATTAGCTCCACCTGGAACCTCATATTTTGCATTAATATTCAAATCTCCTAAATAAGGGTCACCATTCCAAACAATTCTAGAACCTTTTAAAATATTAAACTCACGGTTTACTATTCCTAAGGACTTGTAAAAATACGATCCGCTTTCTACTTCAAAATCTCCATACATATTGAAGTTTCCTAAGGTATTTATTTTAAAATTTAACCTTCCATTTCCATATCCACTTATTCTAGATTGAGATTCTGAATCTAAAATAACATCGAGATTAGCATTTGAATTAAAATCAATATCCAAATCAACTATCAATGATTTATCAATTTTATCAGTTTCAGTCGACTCATTGTTAGGATTAACATAATTCAAAAATTTAAAATCTCCTACATTATCTGAATCTTTAATTGGGATAAATAAAGATGTATTTTTATTAGTCGATCCTTTAAGGTTTATTAAAAGGTTTTCTTCTGGACCATATATAATAGCGTTTCCATTGAACATTCCTGTTCCATAGTAAAGTGAATTATCCTGAAACTTAGTATTTAAAATCATTAAGTTATCGGAGTTAATGTCCAATTCCAAAAACCAATTTTTAAATAAATTATGAGAAATTTTTCCGGATATATTCCCGACTGTATTGGTTAATTTATTTTTAATATTAAAATCATCGATATAAAATGATTGCTCGTTCAGAAAAAAAGTTGAATTATCTTCTATTTCATATCTTACATTTAAATAAGGAACTCTAAAAGCAACATTTGAGGTTTCAATATTACCATAAAAAATAGGATCTGACGTATTACCTGAAATTTTAATTTCTGAATTAAATACACCTTCAAAATCTGAAATAGAGTTTTTTATAAGTTTAGAAAAAGGACTTATTTTAAAGTTTTTTGATTTTAATGTCAAGTTTAGTGGATAACTATCTTCTTCAATCAAAAAATCTCCTGAAATTTTTAATTTCTCTTCGTTGTTTTCTACAATAAAAAAACTTAAATCAATTTTTTTAAGATCTTTTGAGGGATTTAGATTTAATTTAGCATCCCCTATTAATTGATTATTAGATTTTAAATTGGAAATAATTAAACTTGATTCTCCATCAAATTTTTCATTTTGCTGATTTAATAAAAAATTACCGTTAATTTTTCCATCAAAAAGAATAGCTTTTTCTTTATTAGTAAAACTACTTAGCTCAACATCATTAAACAAAATATCATACTTGGATTGATTTTCGAAATTTGAGATATTTAAGTTTATAGTTTGATTCTCATTTTTAAAAGATAGATTGTTAACGTAAAATTCATTCGAATCTCTGTTTAAAGTTAAGTTAGGCTTATCAAAAGTTTCATTTAACAACCATTCTTTTTTATTAATTATTAAATCTAAATCAGTAAATCCAAATACTGAATTGTTATCAATATTTATAGTATGATAAAAATTTAACTTATTTAAATTATTAGAACTGGATGTGTAATTTGAATTAACAAAAAGAGTGTCACTAGAAAAATTTGACTCTAAAACAAATTCTTTTCCTTGAATTATATTTGAACTAACTTTCTTTATGTCAATTTTTCCATTGTAATTATTAATGTTAGCATCTATATTTTCAGCTGTAAAATCATCGTATTTAACAAAATTTGATTTAAGACTTACTGAATAATCTCCGTTAGATTTAAAATTTCCTGATAAAAAAGTGTTTTCATCAATATCAATCATTTTATTGAACAATGACAAGAACTTAGGCTTAAAATTAATGTTGAACGAAATATTTTGAAAATTTGATTTATCGTCAATTACATAATTAGTATAGTGGGAACCAAAACTATTTAGAAACGTATTTCTTAGGTTAAAAAAATCATACTCTCCAATAAATATTCCACTAAAGGCATCAGTTGAGTTTATATTAACTATTCTTATATCCTTATTATATCGAAGCTGAGCATTAAAGTTTTCAAAAGATGTGGTTTGATCTTTAGAGATAAAAACCAAGTCATTTAATGTTAAATCCCCAATTATGTTTTCAATTTTAGAACCTCTTAGTTTTACGTTTGCGAATCCACTTATTTCAGAACTAATGCCAAAATTTAATTTATTCAAATCAGCTTTTTCTAGATGCAAGTCAAAATCGAAATCTACTAAGTCTTCTGAAAAATCAATAAGCCCATTAAAATTTAACAATAAATTAGTGTCATTTACAATCATATTTCCATCAAAAATTTGATCTACAATATTTCCTGAAATTTTTGTATTTAATATTTTATAATTGTTAAAATCTAAATCATAAATATCACCGCTAACTGAGGAGTTTAAAAATTCTTTTGTAAATCCTTTACCTTTAATTTGAAATTTGAAATTAGAGTTATTAACATATTTTAAATTGACAAAACTTGATAAATCTAGGTTTACTCCTCCAATTGTTCCATCGTAAGAAGCGTTATCAATATTTGAGAAATTATATATATTAAGATCAGACTTTATTAAACCTTGGTTAGTAATTAAATTAAACCTTGAACTTATATTATCAGATTTAAAATCAATAAAACCATCCATTTTAAATCTTCCAAAAGTTTTTAGAGATGAAGGAAGTATTGTTCCAAAAAAATCAGGAAAAACTTTGTCAATTTCTTTTGAATCAATATCAAAATTTAAAACATTAATAGTATACAGATAATTGTCTTGAAATAGATTGTTTATTTCAGATTTTAATTTGATAGTGTTTCTATTATTATTTAATGAAAAACTACTAACTAGTAAATTATTAAAATAACCTTTAATTGTTGTATTAATCGTCCAAGACTCATTATAACTTGTTTTAAAATTTGTAAATATCTTGCCTAGGTCTTTTGAGGATATTTTGGAATCTTTAATTTCAAGGTTCATTTGAATAGAGTTAATAAACTCTAAAGAATATATATTAGATTCAATTATATCAGAATAATCTAATTCTAAATTTCCGTTTAAATTGGAATTTCCAAAGAATATCTTTGAATTTTTAAAAGATATAATCGAGTCTTTTTTCTCAACTATTCCACTTAAACTGCTTAATTCTAACCTGTTTTTAAAATCAAAATTAATATCGTCAATAATGAAATTAAAATCTTGATTAATTAACTCAATATCACTTAATGAGAAATCAATATTTGTTAATCTAATATCATTTGAATTATTATTGTAATTAATAATTTTTACAGAGGAGTTATTTGCTAAAACATTTGTTATGAATCCAGTGTTTTTAAATTCTTTTATAGACTCGTCATTTTGTTTATTTAATTTTTTAAGAAAGATCTCTAAACTATTTTGACTTTCATTTAAATAGGTGGAAATTTTTAAATCCAAACCATCAACAGAAATTGAATTAAAATTTAAATCACTAGAAATTAACTTACCAATACTAGATGGAGATAAATATAAATTTTTAAAAAAAATAAGCGTATCGTTTTTATGATCTCTTATTAAAAAATCTCTTAAATCTACTTTTCCAGTATAACTTAGAGTAGCTTTATTTATAACGATTTCTGTTCCAAACTCATTATTTATTTCTTCTGCCAATTTATTAGCTAGAGATGTTTGAAATCTTGAGTTAGTTATTAATAATATAAAAGATGTAATCAACAAAATGAGGATTACAAGAATTGATATTTTATATTTTATTAAAAACTTTTTGATACTTTTTATATTATATCTTTGTAATAAACAATTATAGTGCCTACATATATACTTGGAATTGAATCTTCATGTGATGACACTTCTGCATCAGTACTTTGCGATGGCAAAGTACTTTCAAATCTTACAGCTAATCAAGAAATACACAAATCATTTGGAGGCGTAGTTCCAGAGCTAGCTTCAAGAGCTCATCAACAAAACATTATTCCTGTTGTAAATCAGGCAATCATTAATGCAAATATCGACAAAAATCAATTAAATGCTATAGCTTACACTAGAGGACCTGGATTATTAGGATCCCTTCTTGTTGGATCATCATTTGCAAAATCATTATCAATGGGCTTAAACGTTCCATTAATAGAGGTTAATCATATGCAAGCTCACCTTTTAGCTCACTTTATTGAAGATTGCGGAGATGAAAAACCTACATTCCCATTTATAGGAGTCACGATTTCTGGTGGTCATACCCAAATAGTTTTAGTTAAAAATTATTTTGAAATGGAAATCATCGGTGAAACATTAGATGATGCTATAGGAGAAACTTTTGACAAATGTGGGAAAATGTTAGGGCTACCCTATCCCGCTGGACCACATATAGATAAGCATTCAAAAAATGGAGATTCTAAAAAATATAAATTCACTAAACCTAAAGTTGGTGGATTGAACTATAGCTTTAGTGGACTCAAAACTGGATTTATGCGTTATATCCAAAAAGAGAAAATGAACAATGAAAGTTTTGTTTCTAATGAATTAGAAAATCTTTGCGCGTCCCTTCAAAATACAATTGTTGAAATATTATTTGACAAAATAGTTTTAGCAATAAAACAAACTGGAATTAGTAGAGTTGTTTTTGGTGGTGGTGTCTCTTGTAATAGTGGAATAATTCAAAAATTTAAACACAATGAAAATATTGAAAATTACAAATCATATTTTCCAAAGTTTGAATATACCACTGATAACGCAGCTATGATTGCTATGGTTGGATTTTTAAAATTCAATAACGATGATTTTTCAACATTAGAGAAAAGTGCACAAGCTCGTTTTAAATTATAATTATGCAATTATTTTATTTACCAAATCTTAATAAAGAATCAATAAGTGCTGAATTTTCAAATGAAGAAAGCAAACATATTTTTAAAGTTTTAAGAAAAGATGTCGGAGATAATATAAATATTACAAATGGTAAAAATTTGTTTTTTGAAGCTAAAATCACATCAATATCTAAGAATAATTGTGAAGTAAAAATTCAAAACTTTAAGGTTAAAGATAAGCTAAATTACAAATTACATTTAGCCATTTCTCTTTTGAAATCAAATGACAGATTTGAATGGTTTTTAGAAAAAGCCAGTGAAATTGGAATTTCAGAAATTACTCCAATAATATGCGAAAGAAGCGAAAGAAAATTTCTAAACGAAAAGAGATTACAAAAAGTATTGGTTTCTGCAATGAAACAATCTTTAAAATCTCATTTACCCATTCTTAATCCAGTTGTAACGTTAAAAGAATTCTTTCAAAAAGATTTTAAGGACGAATTATTCATCGCTCATTGCGAAGAGGAGCCAAACAAAAATTTGCTTCTAAATTCCATAAAACCTAAATCAAGTTCAATTATACTTATTGGACCTGAAGGAGATTTTACTCAAAAAGAAATAGATAAGGCTATTGAACTTAAATTTAAGCCTGTATCTCTTGGAGAATCAAGATTTAGAGCCGAAACTGCAGCAATAATTGCTACTCATACAGTTTCAATTGTCAATATGTAATATATTAGCAACATGAATTATAAGGAAATTTCCAAAGGAATCATAAGAGCAGTTTTAATATTGTTAGCATTTGGTATTGGTTTACTTTTATTAAATGAAATCCAAATTTTAATTTCATACATAATAATTGCAGCTGTAGTTTCTCTTATAGGACGACCATTTGTAAGATTTTTTACTGAAAAATTCAAATTCAAAAACACTACGGCATCCATACTATCAATGATGATATTAATTGGAATAATTGTGGGTGTTATTTCCTTGTTTGTTCCACTTGTTATTGAACAAGGCAAAAACCTTTCTTTGTTAGAAGTCGATTCATTTAAAGAAAATATATTATTTCTTTATGCTGAGTTATCAAATTACTTATCTAGTTATGGTTTTAGTTTAGATAATTCAATTTTTAATGTTAATTGGTTAAACAATATTGACTTCACTTTTTTACCTGAAATTTTAAATTCTATTGGAAAAACTTTAGGAAACTTAACAATTGGAATATTGTCTGTAATGTTTATTTCTTTCTTCTTTTTGAAAGATTCTAAACTTATATTAAATAGTTTACTAGTATTAATTCCTAAAAAATCTAATAAAAAATTTAAAAAATCTTTTGATTCGATATCAGTTCTTCTTTCCAGATATTTTGCTGGACTTATTTTACAAATTTTTATTCTTTTTATAATTTATACTATTCTTCTACTAATCATAGGAACTCCTAATGCAATTGTAATCGCATTTTTATGCTCTCTACTGAACTTAATACCTTTTATTGGTCCATTTATTGGTGGAATTTTAATGATACTTCTAACAATGTCTAGTCACATAACTCAAGACTTTAGTACAGTAATTTTAGCAAAAGCCATATACGTAGCTATTGGATTTGGAATTGGTCAATTAATTGACAACTTTTTTAGTCAACCTTTTATATTTTCTAACAGTGTTAAATCCCATCCCCTTGAAATATTTATTGTTATAATTAGTGGTGGATTATTGTTTGGGGCCGTAGGTATGATTGCAGCTGTACCGACCTATACTGCACTAAAGGTCATTGGAAAAGAATTTCTTTCAGAAAACAGAATTATAAAGGAATTAACAAAGAATTTATAATTTTCATTTTAAACCTTGTTGAATTGAATTCTAAAAGTTAAATTTGCTCGCTCTTTTAAACTAAAAGACCTATTGGAGAGGTGCCAGAGTGGTAATGGAGCAGATTGCTAATCTGTCGACGGGTAACTGTCGCCGGGGTTCGAGTCCCCGTCTCTCCGCACATTAAAAC
>Ga0209533_1004231_pt1 | contig 12530 bp, 7 predicted proteins | sample COG_04_FD_184748 | JGI IMG/M metagenome (GOLD analysis project Ga0209533, IMG submission 184748) | Pelagic Microbial community sample from North Sea - COGITO 998_met_04 (SPAdes) (version 2) | ecosystem: Environmental > Aquatic > Marine > Neritic zone/Coastal water | place: Helgoland, sampling... | reverse complement strand
AAGCGCGTTCGTCGTCGGACTCTTTTGTCTGATGGTCGCCAACGGCATACGTATTGCCGGACTCGCAAGAGATCGATTTGGAATGCAACTGGCCATAGGCGTCAGCGTATTATTCCTCGTCCACTTCTTCATCAATATTGGCATGACTATCGGCATCACTCCGATTACTGGACTCCCGCTTCCGTTTTTAAGTTACGGAGGTTCCTTCATTCTGAGCTGTTTTATTCTTCAAGGTCTTGTGCAAAGTGTCTATCGGTATCGAAAGGATTTTTCGTGATACCGTCGCCACACACTGCACATTTTCTGAGGATTTAAAGCAATCAGCACTGGGAACCCCGATTCAACACGGGACATCCACTACCAATGCAAGATTCAACAACCGATCAAACTGACGATCAATACACCGAAGAACTCACCTCCTCTCCCAAAGAGAAAAAGGCGGAGCGCATCGACACTCGCGAACTCAAAGACGACGCAGCTAAGCGGGCTAAATCAGAGCCCCTCATTACTCGTATCGTCAAAGCTATCAAAAAAGAGAAAAAGGCTTACACCGAGTTGATCATCAACTCCGAGCCGCTCGAAAAACGTGTCGCGCTCCTGCAAGACGGTGTGTTGGAAAAATTCGAAGTCGAACGCACGGGCGAAGCCCGTGAAGTCGGCGCGATTTTCAAAGGAAAAATTCAAAACCTAGAGCCGGGTCTCAAGGCGGCGTTCGTCGATATTGGCGAAGCTAAGAACGCCTTCCTGCACTACTGGGACATTCTGCCTGCCGCAAATGACAACTCCATCGAAATCGTTCGTGACAATAAGTCCGAAAAGCAACGCAAGCGCGAAAGCGAAAAGGTCTCGATCAAAGACATTCCAAAACTCTACCCAATCGGTAGTGAGATCGTCTTGCAGATCACCAAGGGTCAAATCGGCACCAAGGGTCCACGCACCACAACCAACATTGCACTTCCAGGACGCTTCCTTGTCCTCATGCCCTACACGGGCACTCTCGGCATCTCGCGTAAGATCGAAGATCGCAAAGAGCGCAGCCGACTAAAGAGCATCCTGCGCGATCTCACACTACCTGAAGGCATGGGCATTATCGTCCGCACTGCCGGTGAAGGCAAGAAGGCACGCTATTTCATTCGCGACCTGCACATTCTCCTAAAGCGATGGGAAGTGATCAACCAACGGATGGAATCGACCAACCAACCGTCTTGTCTCTATGTCGAGCCGGACATCGTAGGACGCACCGTGCGCGACTTCCTAACCGAAGACATCGACCGTGTGATGGTGGATAAGAAAGACGACTTCGATAATATCATCGACGAAGTCACCAAAATATCGCCGCGCTCCAAATCAAAGATACATCGCTTTGCTGACGACATTCCAGTCTTTGAGCGCTTCAACATTGAGCGTCAGATTGAGCAAACTTACATGCGCTGCGTGCCACTACCTGGTGGCGGCGAAATCGTGATTGAAGAAACCGAAGCTCTGATCTCAATCGACGTCAATACGGGCTCGCATAAGAACAAAAATAAGGACGGCAAGGACTTCATTCTTCAAGTGAACCTCGAAGCAGCGACCGAAATCTGCCGCCAAGTCCGCCTGCGCAATATCGGCGGCCTCATCATACTCGACTTCATTGACATGAAATCGAAGAAGGATCGCAACGCAGTGCTCAACCGCATGCGCCGTGAGATGGCAAACGACAAGGCGAAAAACCACATCCTCCCGATCTCGACGCTAGGCATCATGCAAATGACTCGCCAGCGCCACTCCGAGAGTCACTCCAGCGGCATCTACACCGACTGCCCATATTGCCACGGCCGCGGCTCAGTGAAATCTTCTCGCACCATGAGTGTCGAGGTGCAGCGCCGTATCATCAGTGTCATACGCCACATCCGCGCGCGTGATGGACATGACAAAGAAATCAGTCTACGGGTGCTCCTTCACCCCACAAACTTAGAGCGCCTTCGTAATGAAGACGAAGATCTCTTGCTCGGCATCGAACAATCTTACGGAGCGATACTCTCCTTCCGCGCAGATCCAATCTATCACGTCGAAAATTTCAAAATAATCGACGTCCAGACAGGCCAAGAACAACGCTAGTTGCTAGGCGTCCAGCGATATTAATAATCAAAGGTTCAAGCTGAATCTCGGATTCGACATTCAGCTTGGACCTTTTTCGGCTTTCGAGACAGCCGTCGCGTGCGGCAGTAATGGAAGCCGTTAGCAGCGTCGCTCAGACGACGCGGTTTTACAGCGAACGAGCATAGAGAGCGGCGGACTGCGTGCCGAAATTACGCTTGAGCCGTCCGCCCAGTCCAATCGAGATGCAGACAGAGCCGAGCGCTCCGAAAAAAATCTGTAGAATACACCATTCTACGTTGGACGTTCGACCTTGGATAGCCACAGTATCGACTTCGATGCATGTATTAGCCGCTTTCGATAAATTTAAAGATTCCATGACTGCCGCTGCCGCATGCCAAGCAGCTGCGGCCGGAGTTCGAACGATCCTAGGTGACGCGATCACAATCACGGAAGCGCCACTCACAGATGGAGGAGAAGGCTTCTGCAGCATTCTAACCCATTCAGCTGGAGGTCACATTGAGCAACATAAAGTCTCAGGCCCCTTGGGTGAAGAAATTGATGCACCACTCGGATGGGTTGACGCCCGTAACCTTTCAGCAACCACAAACGAATTCATCCCTTTCAGCGGCAGGCGAATCGCAGTGATCGAAATGGCTTCTGTCGCGGGGCTCGAACAAGTGCCGAATGCTCAACGTCACCCACGTAATTGCACCACGACAGGCGTCGGCGAGCTCATTCGTATCGCGACTGCATCGAATGCCGATGCCATTTTACTCGGCATTGGAGGCAGCGCTACCAGCGACCTCGGATTGGGCGCACTAGAGTCACTCGGAATCAAATGTGTAGCGCGGAACGGCCAAACCATCTCCAATACCACACCTGAGCAATGGCCCTTCATTGAAAAGTTTGAAGGCTCCATCGATATCGAGGTGCCCCCCATTTACATCGCATGCGACGTTGACAATCCTCTACTGGGAGAACGTGGAGCCGCAGCAGTCTATGGCCCACAGAAAGGACTTCAGCCCAACGAAATTGAGCCCTTTGATAAACTGTCTAAAACACTCGCGACTCAACTCTGTGCACACTGCAATCGGCCCTCAGAGTTGATGAACGTCCCAGGCAACGGCGCTGCTGGCGGAATCGGCTTTGGGCTAAAGGTAAGTTGCCGTGCAGAATTCGTATCAGGATTCGATCTGGTGCAATCGTGGCTTGATCTGAAAACCAAGGTCGTCGAAGCCGACCTAGTGCTCACGGGTGAGGGCAAGTTTGACCAAAGCTCGCTCGCAGGCAAAGGCCCCTATTCTCTTCTAGAGCAAGCACATCGCTGTGGAAAACAATGCATCATTTTTGCCGGTGCCGTCGATTCAGCAGCAGCTGACACCGTAAGCGAACTCTTTCCTAAATCCGCTGTCTACACGATCACCCCAGAAAATTGCTCCTTACCAGAAGCACTTGCCAATGGAGCGAGAAATCTCGATGTAAAAGTCTCTGAGGTGATGCACAGTGCCCAACTCCATGACGGCTGACGAATCAGAGCTAAACGAATCAAAGTTTCGGCGCATACGGCGAGTGAAATGGTGGCTTAGGCCGCTGCCTCGTCGTGCCAATATTCATCGTTACCCTGTCCTGCGCCTCTTTGCTAGCGCCGCTCGCAAACGCATCTACTTATGGAGTTTTCGGGTGGAAAACGCAGTGCCAGCAATTTACGCAGGCTGTATACTCACACTGATGCCAATATACGGTATACAGATACCGCTCTCCTTCTTACTCGCGATTTTACTAAGAGCCAACCTCCCGATCCTCGCGGGACTGCAGGTGATCTCGAATCCTATCACAGTGATTCCGATCTGGTTTGCCGCCTATCAAATTGGGCGTGCGACTCTGAGTGTGCTCGGTGTTCAGGTGATGAGCCTCAATCGTGATCAAGTGCAAGTCATGCTCGATAATTTCACCCATGGTAACTGGGGAGAGAATCTTCAAACCATCGCGATTGTTTTCGGTGTTACAAACCTCGGCTCGATCATCATGGGCATCTTCTTCGGGCTTATTGCGAGTTTCATCTACCGTATTGTTGCGATACGAACCGCAGCCAGCTATAAACTCATTCTCGATAGAATTCACGCTCACAAAAACAACAAAATTTCGACCACGACTACCGCCCCCGATGCCAAAAATCCTTAGCATTTTACTCCTCAGCTTTTTCAGCCTAGTTAGCTTTACGCAAGCCAACCGCATTTATCTCGGCATCGATGTGCTAGAGCACAGTGGCTTCCGAGCAGTTAATGGTAAGACCGTAGGGCTGCTCACTCATCCAGCTGGTGTGAATCGTAACGGTGAAAGCACTATTGATGTGCTACGCCGCGCAAAAAACACTCGGCTGGTCGCGCTTTTTGGGCCTGAGCATGGCATTTACGGCAATGAGAAAGCAAACGTTCCTATAACTGACAAAATAGATCCTCGCACCAACCTACCCGTCTACTCACTTTACGGGAAATATCGCAGACCCAATAACATCATGCTGGTCGGCCTCGATGCCATGGTAATCGACCTACAAGACGTCGGCGTGCGCTCGTATACTTACGTTAGTTGCATGCGATACGTAATGGAAGCCTGCTTTGAGATGGGCGTTGAAGTCATCATACTTGATCGCCCGAATCCACTCGGTGGATACAAGGTCGATGGCCCACCTCTCGACCGCGAATGGCGCAGCTACGTCGGCGCATTTCACGTGCCTTATGTGCATGGTCTGACGATTGGAGAACTCGCGCGAATGGCAAAGCACACACCTGGCCTTCTTGAAATCACAGAAGCCAAACGTCAGAAAGGCAAACTCACGGTCGTTCCAATGAAAGGCTGGAAGCGAGATATGCTATGGCCTCAAACAGGACTTAAGTGGGTGCCGACATCGCCTTACATCCCAGATCTTTCCGCAGTCTTAGGGTATGCGATGACAGGACTAGGCGCACAAGAAGGTGGCTTCTCTCATGGAATCGGCACTCCGTATCCGTTTCGCTTATTACGCTATAAAGGCAAATCACCTCAAGAAGTCAAAAGCGCGCTGGAAGCGAAGAAAATCCCTGGCTTAAACTATAAAATAATCAACACGCAAAGTGCTGCAGGTGCTCCAGTTCAAGGCGTTTATGTCGGTGTGAACAACTGGACAGCAGTCCGTCCCACAGAAATCAGTTTTCATATGATGCAGCTCGCAGCGGCATGGTCACCAACGAACCCATTTCAGCAAGTAAAGAACCCCGCACTCTTCAATAAGCATGTAGGAAGCACTGCCTGGTGGAATGAACTCTATCAACGAGGCTCGCAAGCAAGGGTTGAAGCCTTCGTCAACCAATGGGTGAGTCAGGCGATTGAGTTTCAAAAAAAAGCTCAACGTTTCTGGATTTACTAATGTCTCAGCGAGTAATCTCACCCTGAGGCGTTCACTCACAAAAAAAGTAAAGTGTAGCACCTGCTACCCGCTGGAAGCACGCATAGAGCTGCTGGCAGTGCACCCACCTCGATTCAGAAGTCGGTTTTGGTGCATCAGACACTTACATATTTTTTGAACCACACTGAGCATATCCGCGGAATGCAGCGGCACTCTGCAAGGAAGCGGCTTCAAAAATAGAAACCACCGTTCAGTGAGTATATTTCTAATGCGACGCATCAGAAACGTGCCTAATACAAAGTCACTTACACATTGAATCCTATTACTCAAAAAGTCCGTTTGCATCGTTCAGGTTAAACCGCCTCGAAGTGCTGCTTGAACCGTATGAGTGCTGCCTCAATAGTGCTTTTTGAAACTGGCTTTGTAATAAAATCGTGCATTCCCGCTTCGATGCAGGCCAAACGACTCTCTTCGAGTGCATTGGCAGTCAATGCCGCAATATACGGAGGGTGCGACAAGTTCAAGCGATTGATTTCATGAGCAGCCGAAACACCATCCATTTTTGGCATCTGCAAATCCATGAACACCAAATCATAATCACCACCATCGATCACCTCGACAGCCTCAAGCCCATCCTTCGCCCAATCGACCGAAATTCCAAAACGGTCTAGAATTTTATTGGCCAAAGTGTAGTTAGCGGGATCGTCTTCTACCACCAAGACCTTCGGAGGAATATCAAAACTCACCTCTTGTTTATGTAAACGATTCTCCGCCAACTCATCTGCTTTAGGCTCCGCCAAATTATGAATGCTAAATGTGAAGGTGCTTCCGGATCCTTCAGCGCTCTCCAACTTAATTTCCCCACCTAAGAGTTCCACTAGGCGTGAACAAATCGCTAGGCCTAGACCTGTGCCACCATACTTACGAGTCGTTGACGAATCTGCCTGAGTGAACGCGAGGAAGACTTCGTCGCGCTTATTGGCAGGTATACCGATTCCAGTATCGGATACTGAGATATAAAAACGATCATGCCCCGACTCATCATGGCGCTCTTTCCAAATACGAATACGAATCTCACCGACTTCAGTAAACTTCACCGCATTACTGATCAAATTATTTAACACCTGCTGTAAACGAGTGCGGTCTGTCATCACAGGATCTGTGCAATTCTCCGCCACCTCCACAACAAGTTCCAACCCTTTACGCTCTGCGTTCAAGCGAAATAAACTACTCACTTCGTCCACAGCTTCTTCCAAGCATACTGGAGTGACTTCCATAAACACCTTTCCTGCTTCGATCTTCGATAGGTCTAGAATCTCATTGATCAGATCCAACAAGATTCCACCAGACATACGAATCGTCTTTAAATCAGAACGCTGCTCATCATCCAGTTCTGTGCTATCGAGCATTTCACTAAAACCAATGATAGAATTTAGCGGAGTGCGTATTTCATGACTCATCGTCGCTAAGAAAGCACTCTTTGCTAAGTTAGCATCATGCGCCGCGTCTGCCAGCTTCTTAGACCGAACAGTTGCTAACTGAAGCTCTTTAGTGCGCAGGCGAACTTTCTCTTCCACTTCACCGTAACTACGGCGCAGCTTCTCTGTCATATCATTAAACGCACGCGCTAAATCATCCAATTCGCTGCGCCCTTCTGCCGGGATTTTCAAGTTAAAGTTACCACCAGCAACCTCCTTAAAATTGCTAGCCAATTCAGTGAGTGGACGGCTAATACTTAACGAAAACCACACTGTAGTCACAACCGAACCAAATAATAAAATGACGACCGACAGCCAATAAATCAGATTTAGATTTGCTGTAAACCCCTCAGCCCTAGCCGAACTACGTTCAATCAATCGATCCACCATCTCCCTCAGCCGTAGACTATGTGCTTCCAATAATTGTGACGCATCGGTCTCAACCTTACTCGAGACTGTGAATTCAATCGCCACACTGCCCAGGTCACGCAGCACTTCATCCAAAGCACTCAAATAGAGCGCCATATTTGGCAAACCCGTCGACGGCCCGTATTTGTTTAATTGAACCATACTTGCCTCATAGGACTCACGAGCTGCAGTGAAATTGCTGTTAAACCCTTCCAAATCATCCTCTAGAATCAACTCCCTATCAATCACACTTACCGCACGATTCAACCACCCCCATAAATTTGCATGCTCCAGCAAAAAATACTCCACTGCCTCGATGCGTTCAGGATCTGCATACTTGGTCGCATACAATTCGGAGTGCAACTCTTCCAAGCGACTGCGCATCTCCTTATGCATGGCTCCAAAACTATAAACTTTGTCGCGAACCTGTTGATCCAGCTGCTCCAAGAACTCAGTGCTATTCACCAGCTCTTGAAACACCTCATAGAACTCATCAATGCGATCCAACATACTTCGAATCACAATCGAATCGATTTCATTCGAATCGCCCTCTAAAACCAACAACTGCTCACGCGCCGCACCCAACGCATCCTCGACGTAGCCCGCATCAGAGAGTCCATCTTGAAATACGCGATTGCCAATCACCACATTCGCAATCTCACGAGACACTTCGTTAATCTGCATTACATACTGCCCTTGGTTCTGGATACGCGACATTGTATAGCGGCTTAGGCCCAAAAATAGCGTAAACGTCACCAATGCACAAAGCAGCGCTGTCGTTATTTTTGTGGAAATACGCATTCGGATTTAGGCCATTAAAGATTCAGTAACGATCCTGAGCTAGGATATATGCCCTCTATCCGGCGAGAAGACAACTCAATACCGACAGAAGGAATGCTTGTTAGAAACCCTTAGTCTTGAGGGTAAAACAAAATACGGTCGTGGATTAAAAATGCGAAATCCAAGCGCCCATCACCTGTCAAATCTGCAATTACAGTCTGTCGCGGCTCTAGTTTGCCACCCGTGCGACCTTGATAGTGCATATTCTGCTCAAAGACTTCCCAATACATCAAGCTCGACCAGTCGCGACCATCCCGAGACAAGACTTCAACCACATGCTTTTGTCCATCTACGGCGACAATCTCCAATGCGCCATCGGCATTAAAATCGGTGACTTGAACATCCGTGTAATGCACGTCCTCAAGTTCCGTCTCATAGCTACCCTGAGTCGACTTCGACCATCGCTGAGCCTCTGCAGGTAAATACCAAAATTGCGAGTCTCCGTAGAAAATAGAGTCCGAAGCCCCTCGATCTGATTTCAAGTTAGACCATCCTGATAGATTAATCTGGCCGACTGTTTCAGATCTAGCGTAGCGAAACACCTCGTCATCCCCTCGCTCTAATAGTTGAAACTCGTTCGCACCAGAAATGTAAAAAATCAACTGACTGACTGCGCCCGAATCAAAGAGTGGCACCACCGCAGACACCTCGTCCTCACCTTGACGCGCATTGAATTGATCCACCATCACAAAGTCGTCCTCAACCAAAGCCAATGCACGTGCATACCCCTTCCGTCCTACAATCAATTCATTTTGCCCATTTCCCGTTACATCGAAAAAACTAACCTGAGAAGGCTGACTATCCTTCAACAAATTTTGGCGTATTGCAGATTCTTTAGCGACTTCAAAGAGTTGATCAGACTGCCCTGGTTTGGACGCGAAAAAGAGCGGAGCCTCGCGTGGTATAAAAATCATGAGACCTGTGCTTCCTTCGGCAAACACATCCACAGATCGAATCGATGTCGGCTTACGCTTCACTCCCTCAAGATCTAAACTCAACAAAATCTCCCAACCAGAGCGAACTTGCTTGCGGTCCAGCGGCCGCACCACTGACAAGGTGTAGTCACCCTGCACTTCGCTCACTATAGCCAATTCATCAAAGCCATCGCGGTCCAAATCTAAAGCTTCACATACCACTGGGTCTCCAGCTTTGAAGTCCAAAACTTTTGGAAAAATCAATCGTCCGCGTTCACCCAATACACTTTCACCAACGGTTTTCTCTTCAGCGCTAACCATCACGAGTTGCGACGCTTTCTGATCATAAAAACGTCCACTCACGATCGACGAAATTGAAGAAAACGAAGGGAAATGTTTGGGTGCTGCATAACGCTGGCCTTCCTTTAAAAATAAGACCACCTCCGCCTCACTTGGATTTGCGACCACCAAATCAAAATCTCCGTCGCCGTCGAAATCACCTTGAGTATAACTTGCGGCAATGCGGCCTTTCTTAAAAATCGGATAAATCTCAGGCTGAAGATTCAACGCTTTCGAGGAATTTTCGCGCTGCAATGTAAAAAACTCTAAACTGCCCGTTCGGGAATCCACCGCACAAAACTCAAGCGGAGCCTTTTTAGACCGAGGCAACGCATTCACCTCACGCACTGGCCGATCAAATACAAAACGCCGTTCTGGACCAAACCCTCCACCACTCAATTGCTCACGTAAGACCAGCGACTGCTTACCATTCGCAGCAATATAAAGTATATCCACAAGACCGTCCTCGTTGATATCCTCCAAAAGTAGATTATACGGATTTTCACCCGTCACATAAAACAAGCTCGGCTCTTGCAAAACTCCGTCCGCATCGTGCTTAAAAACTCGCACTGCATCAGCAGCAATCACAATCAATTCAGCACGGCCGTCTAAATCTAAGTCCTTGATCTGCACGGTCCCCGTCCATCCCAGCGCTTGGAAATTGTCAAACTCACTGACTTCTGACCATCGAGCCGTTTTGCTTTGATAGCGCAGCGTCAAAGGAGCCTCTCGCGACGTATACGCCATGTCGGGATGGCCGTCACCATTCAAGTCTCCCACAGCTAAATCAAATACTGGAAATCCGACAGCAACTCCATCCGCATCAAAATGCGCATCTTCCAAAACGGGCTCCCAGCGATTCTGGCTCAATCGTTTTTTGGTCCGAGGTGAACCGCCGTCATCTGAATGCTGATATAATAACTCTATTTTTGCAGTATCTTGATTGATCAATGCCAAGTCATTCAAGCCATCACGATTCATGTCACTCACGTTCAAGGCACGAGTGGCCCAGTCCAATTTAATCACCTCTGGCCCAGCAAAAGACACTGGCTCTGCCGCAAGTAAGCGGGTGCAAACAAGAATACAGGCGCAAGATATATAACGATTCAGTTTCATTCTGCATCCTCCTTCTTCAATAACAGCGCACGAACCAGCAAGCCATCGTCGGCCTCATTACTTTCTGAAATCATTATTAAAGGAATCTCAAGGTCGGCGGAAAGTTGAGAGAAATCCACTTCCGTATCCAAACCACCCGCGGTGGCTGCCATTAATAGCGACTGAAGCACGGGCTTTGCCATCTGAGAAAAGTCGACATACGAACGACTTACCGCATTTTCTGCCGCGATTGAATCAACGATTCGCTCCGTCTCATCAAGCTGCCAAAAACCTCGCTTAGTATCCACCATGCGCGAGAGCACTTCCTGCAACAGACCGACACGGCCAATGTTTAGAATCAATTCAGAGCGAGTGATTACAAAACTAACATCATTAACCGGCACGTTCGGTTGCATCGGATTGCGTTGCGACTTGATGGTGTGTATCGTCTGTCCTTCATACTCTTGTGTCTCAATCAAGTCACGCGCGCCAGGAACCAAATCCTTCAAAGTCTCCATCGCGTCAGACAGTGATTGCGTATCTTTTACCCCCATCACATACAACTGCTCCGACAAGGACACCTCAGTCTCCCGTGACTGCTCCCTCATCATACTGAGTGAAACAAAATCGCCACTGATATTTTCAAGAATCGAAGCCCTCAAATCGACCCCGGTATCCGTTTTAATTTTCTGAAATTGGATGTCTAAAAGCATCGGCACACTCGGACTTGCGAGCCCAAGCACCTTTTCCAATTCAGCAAACATCGCGCTAAAATCAAAAGTCGAAACGGAGGTCGCGAGCACGGCCTCTGGCACATACGAGGCCTCGGGTAAAGCTCCCTCGACATAGTGCAGCAATCGCAACAGCCCTGACTTCTCACGGTAGAACACACCACTACTCAACAACAAGCCCTTCTCTGTTAAATCTACATCGAGAACGCATGCCTGCAACGCTTCCAAGTCGAGGGCAGCATCCAGGCTCTGCGCAGTCACTCCAAACATAGCCAGGCCACCTTGCATGACTTTTGCCATTAAGGCCTCATTCAGAGGTTTCACTATCGCACTTAGATTGGCATAAAATCGCAGATCTCCACGCCCTGCATCTTCGATCGCACGCTGATACGATTCAGAGGAAGCAATCGAATCCCCCCCCTCTTTGATCCACTCCACAATCTGCCGCAGTTCGTCTTCGGTAGCTAGGACAAAGACCCCGTCCACCAAAGCATAGCCGTCCTCAATATACGTATCCACCCCATTGAAAGTCTCGTCCATGTAGAGCACCTCGCCCATAAACGTTTCTTCGACCCACACGTGCTCGACCAATGGATTCACTTCCTTATGAGCCTTCGCATTTCGCTCAAACTGTATCTGCATCAATTCTTCGATGCGATCCTCATCACCTGAAAAATGAGCCATCAAGGCCATTCGACGGGGTGCCTCTGCAGCTCCGAACTGATCCGCAAGATTATAAAATGAAAGTGCAATCTCCCCGTTAAATAAGTTCAAAAACTCGTCCATGCTAAGACCGAACTCATTCTGCATCACTTCCACAAATCCCTCCGCATCATTCTCAGCCGAAGCGGAACCACTTCCACTCAAGGCCTCGATCACGGATTTCATTGACTCATCGTCAAGTAACTCAGCAAAAGGGTGCGACTCCCACTGCGCCTGAGTTTCAGCGAGATTACGGATCGAAACAAATGCCTGAACATCGGATTTGATATAATTCGCTAAGGGCGCACTGAAGAGCGATGAAGTCAGCGCCACGCACACGGAAATACTTAAAAATAATTTTATCATAAAAGAGTTAAACAGCCGCCAAAGAGCACTGCAGGATCAGTCCCTCTTTGTTTTGGGGGGAGATAAATAGCGAAATCCTGAATTCGGATTACGCGGATCGAATGCGTAGGCATCACGATTATCTAAAAACGACTTCAACACGCGCGATGAGATCGAGAAGCCCAGCCCCTCGGCCCCCACTGCTGCGATTTTC
>Ga0209533_1004227_pt1 | contig 12535 bp, 11 predicted proteins | sample COG_04_FD_184748 | JGI IMG/M metagenome (GOLD analysis project Ga0209533, IMG submission 184748) | Pelagic Microbial community sample from North Sea - COGITO 998_met_04 (SPAdes) (version 2) | ecosystem: Environmental > Aquatic > Marine > Neritic zone/Coastal water | place: Helgoland, sampling... | reverse complement strand
GCTCATCGTCGTCGTGAGCCAGGCCGTGACGTTGTACAAGGTCGCGTCGTCCCAGATGACGATCCAGAACTACCTCAACGAGAAAAACCCACGGGTGCCGTGCGAGGAAATTCGGAAACGGTTCTTGCAGAGTTGCGCGGTGAGTTGCGTCCTCTCGCACGTGTGCGGGGTCGGAGACCGTCATTTGGACAACATCATGCTCTCAGATGCGGGGTGTTTATTCCATATAGACTATGGCTATATTTTTCGCGAGGAACCGTTCCATCGACGCGGGACGAACACGATAAAGTTGACCTCGGACGTCGTGGACATGTTGGGCGGCACCAAGAGCGGCTACTTTGTTCAATTTCAGCAAGAGGTGGTGCGCATCTTCAATTTGCTTCGCTCGGACGTGAAAGGGTTCTACTACGTCTTCGCCATCTTGGCCGTGTGCAAATGTTTGAGCCGGGAGCAACTGGTGACGCACATCGAGGAGTCCCTCGTCCCATTGCAAACGAAAAAGGAGGCGGAGATCTCCATCGTCGATTCGATCCGGCGCAACACGTTCCACACAAGATGGGACAACATGCTGGACACTGTGCACTTTCTCAAAAAAACATGGTTTGCATAGAATTCAAAAATATTATTTCATGACTCAATGGTGTATGGTATGGACGGCCAGTGCCGCCGCACCAACGGCTTGGTTCGTGTGGCCGCCTCTGGAAACCGAAACCGTTCTCGGCATTTTTCATAGACTTCATAATCGTGAATGGTGATCATGGGGTAGTTCAAACGTTCCAGACAATGGCATGTTGGACGGAAGCAGGAGATCACCGTCTTCCGGCCGACCGGGGTGCGCACGATGTATTTAAACATATTTTGTCTTGCGTAAAAAAAAATAAGTGTTCGAAAACAACGCAATTAGGTCTTGTGACCCTTCTACTTATTTATGGTAAATATTTCTTAATTTTTTTCATACTTGGGTATTAACATCAATCGAAACCAATCATATTCTTGTTTTCATAGACCATATGTATGTTTCCTATACCAACCGATCTTCGATCAACACCACCACAACACCAACCACCAACCAACCACCAATCTATATACCTGGCTCCCTGGTTGAAGCATCTAGGAATTGTGAATAGGAAAAAAAAGAATACATGTTTTGTTGTACTCGTCAAAAAATCAGAAAATCTACTCTATTTTTTTTTGACGGAGTAGTAGTAAAACCGACATGCCATCGTTAAACGATATTTTACGTTACCGCATCGGTCACATCCTCGCGCCCCACCTTGCGGGAGGCGAGGTCCCCATGCCACCTACGTCTTCTTCCGTGCAAGTGCCGTGGATCACGATCGTGTTGGCCCTCCTCGCGGCCATCTGCTGGGAAGATTAATGCATCTTTGCCGCATGCACTTTGGCAACCCTTCCCGATGGATCCACATCGTCTTGCCACTCCACGGTCCACATGCCGCACGGCACGTTCTGCTCCCGCGTAAAGTGTTGGGTGAAGAAGGACATGATCATCGCCTGCTCCGCGCTGGCGGGGGGCGCCTCGAAATCCTCCGCCGCGACGGTGTACAATCCCGGTTCCGCCGCCTTCGCCTTCATGGAGTCTATCCACTGGTGCCCCACTCCATCACTAAATTGTTCCTTCTGGCGCCACAGCACCGAAGGGATGACCTCCCCACGAAAAGCGTCACGAAGGATGTACTTTTCGATTCGATTCGCCGTCGGCATTTTCAAACGTGGATCGAGTTGCATGCTGTACGCCAAAAAGTCGAGATCGAGAAACGGCACGCGGCACTCAATGGAAAATGCCATCAGCGCCTTGTTCGCACGTTTCAAATCAAACCGGTGCAGACTCTGGACTTTGCGCACCGTCTCCGCATGGAACGCGGCCGCACTCGGCGCCTCGTGAAAGTAGAGGTAGCCGCCATACACCTCGTCGGCCCCTTCCCCCGAGAGCACCATCTTGCAATCGGTGTTCTCGTGGATGTACTTGGCCAGCAAATACATCGGGGTCGAGGCTCGGATGCTCGTCACGTCGACCGTCTCGATGGCTCGCACGACGGAGGGCAACGCCGCCAAACCCTCGTCCACGGTAAAGTGCACCGAATGGTGCTCGGTGCCAATGGCGGCCGCGACCTCGGCCGCGTACAAGAGGTCGGGGCTGCCCTCCAGACCAATCGAGAACGATTGCAACGGCTTGAGTCCGTTTTTTTTCCGCATCTTCTGCGCGACGGTGGCGACGATCGTGGAATCCAGCCCCCCGGAGAGCAAGACCCCAAACTCGACGTCTGCCATGCACCGCTTCCGCACGGCCTCCTCCAGCAGGCCCTGCAACGGCTCCAAGTCGGTCTCGACGGGCGGGGCGTCGATGTACGCAGGGACACACCACGGCACCGGGCCGGCGTCCGTGTGCCGCCAGCAATGGCCCGGCGGGAACTCGCGCACGACGAGGCCGGGAGCGTTCAACATTTTGCGTTCGGACGCGAAGAAGAGGTCGCCGGCCGACGTCGTCGCGTAGTACAACGGGTTCACCCCGACAAGATCGCGCGCGGCCATCCACCGTCCATCGGCCGTCGCGATCACCAACGCGAACACCCCGTCGATTTCCCGCAACTTGCCCATGTCCAAGTCGTCACCGAGCAACGGGATGAGCACGTCGCAGTCGCTTTGGCAGGCGCGCGACAGATCCCCGTAGGTGTCCCGCAAGGAGGCGTGGTTGTAAATTTCGCCATTCACCGTCACGGCCGTCGTGGCGGCGGCGTTCTTCAACGGCTGTGTCCCCGGCACACCGACCACGTGGAGCCTGGCGTGGGCGAGGGTGATCGAGTCCCCGAAATGAACGATGCCAAATCCATCCTTCCCTCGGTGCTCCATCTGTGCGCGCGGCACCGATCGCGCGGTGGTTTGGTTCAAGTGCGCATAAATTCCACACATGCTCTTTTTTTATAGTAAACGGAAACCTTTTCGGGTCGCTTGGCCGCGGTCTGGTTTTCTTCTGCAAAACAAGTAGTTTTTCGCCGTATTGACCACGGGTAATATTCTCTTTTGGAATAGAAGGGTAATTCATATTTAAGACTTTTTAGTCCATTGTACCTCTTTTTACCACTATTTACTACTTTTATGGACGTAAAATATACGATTATCATGTATATAGTATGTTTATTCAAAATTCATATTTTAGACTTTTTAGGGTACTTTACGGTTTTTTATGGACAAATTATGTGTATTTACGCCATTTAATATCGTTCAAGTCGAAATCCTCGGATTCCGTGTCGGACTCGTCCGGTCGTGCCCATCGAGCCGACCGTTCGCGGATGATCTCCACGTCCCGTGCCGAGAGGCTGGCGGTCACGTTCTCGACCTGCACGGCATTGTCCCGGAGCAAGGTGCGCACCGCCGCCTTTTCCAACACCGCGTACGGGCTGAGTTGCAGTGTGCCCACAATTTTGTAGACGCGCACGCCACCGGTGGTGGCGGCGACTCCGGCGCCTCCTCCCAACACGAGGGGGGCATGGTCGGGCACGAGGAAGTACCGACCGTCGCCGCATCGCGCGAGAAAGAGCGTGGTCGTCGAGGTCGAGGACGCGGCGGTGCCCATTTTTTTTGACCGACCAATAAAAACAAACGTAGACCATGACCGAGAAGGCAAACATCTCGGACACGCTCGCGACATTACGCAAAGAACTGGAGTCGGCACCGAAAAAAAAGAAGACGACGGACTTGCCGCGCCCCGCCCTGTGCGATTGCCCAGCGTTTGCACGGCGGGTGCACGGCATGGTGTTGCGTGGGCTCGTGCCCGGGAACGCGACGGACCCGGAGTTGAGCGCGCTCGTCCATGCGTTCCAAGCCGAACTCGAGGAGTTGCCCGAAGGGTGCAGTGTCGAACACTCGGACCTGTTCGCGCAAACGATGCAGTTTCACGACCGGGCGTACACGCAGTTGGCGGACGCAATCGTCCAGAGTTGGTCCACCGTCGCGGCGGCCATGCAGCAACGCGAGGAGCGCCGGGTGCAGCACGATGCCGAGACGGACACCGAGGCGGAGGAATGGCGGGCCTGGTGTCGGGAAATGTTTCCACGCCAGTCCTCGACCGTCCCGGCGGTCCAGCCCCCACCACCCGCGTCGTTCGCGGAGAGTGAGTACATGCAGTCGGAGCGTGCCGTGCGGGAGCAGCAAGCCTTGCTCGCCAGCAAAGTGACCGACATCGCCGAGGCGTTGCAGCAGCCGCCACCGGGCCCGTCCCCGGACACTATGGCGGCGTTGAAACAAGAAGAACAGGCCTTGCGGAGCGCCGTGAACCGGGCGGTCCAGTACAAGGCGGTCGTCCGGGCACGGTTGCTGACGGCGGCGCCCCTGGCCGTGTTCCAGGATCCCCCGGAGGCGGCGAAGGTCGAGGACGAGGAGGCGCAGGTCGCCGAGGCCATCGGTCGCGTGATCGAGGAGGAGAGCGTGAAACGGAAATTGAGCGAGTACTTCGACACGCGTGAATGCCTCTCCTACCTGATCGAGAGCCATGTCGCGGCCATGGGGACGTTCCTCACGACTTTGTTCACTCACCTGCGCCACATCTGTGACGTCGACCAGGAGGAGACCCCCGAGGAGTGCGCGGGCTGTCTGTACCGAAAAGAAGTGGCACGCCGCAGTGCCTTGATCGCTCGGTTGCAGACGGGGGGGCATGCGATGTTCGGCCCCGACTAACTACATCGGTTTGTTCAGTGGGCGTCGTTTTCATTTTTTGTGTAAGAAGAAATTGCATGCAAACCGACTGGAAAATTGTGGATTTGACAAACGTCGTACCGAAGAGCAAAGCGTACATCGCGCTGACGAGGGAATGCACAAGAATTGACATGCACCATCTGCCCAACACGTTCCGTCAGTTGGGCGTGGACTTTGCCCGCCGGCTAGGCCAGACCGGCGGACCGTACATGCGGTCGCATTCCATACACAATCGCTTGCGGAACTACGTCAACAAACCGTCCAGAAATGGCAAGTACATTGAGGTGCTGCCAGAAGAAGTGCAAGAGTTCCATCATTTGCCCCGATTGATGCGCCAGGACGATCTGGCTCTGGTGGAAGTTGGGCTCAACCAACGCGGGGAAATCTGCAAAGTGGCGTACACCACAACCTTGGCCTCGTCCGGTCGCACCGTCTTTTTGTGCATTGGGGCCGGCGACGGCGGGCTGAAAACATTTTATATCACCCCGCGTTTTAAGTACCGAAACACGTATACTTATTCCGACAAAACGATGATCACGAAGGGCACACAATTGTAAACCAGGAAAACGCTGTGTGCACACTTGCCAGAAACGTCAAGGTCTAGTCGATGTGGTCGATCGTGACGTAGGCACTCCCGTCCTGCTCCTGCACCCCACCGATGGCGAACCCGACCAAGAAGGTAACGCCCACGACGATGCGATCGTCCCCCGGGCTGGACATGATCTGTGCGTTGCCGACGTTGGCCTTGTCGAACGGAACGGGAAGGACGAAGTCGCCCAGCGTCAGCCGCAGCGTGCCCCGCGAAGGAAGGGCCGCGTACACATGCTCGGGCAACGACAACGCGTTGGACCCGGTGTCGAGCAGCACATGCCGCGTCTTCGCGTCGCGCGCCCCGTTCACCGCGTCCAGCGGGATCCCGCGCCGAGTCAACGGGAACCGTCGAGCCCCGGCGAAGCAGTGCCCGGGGGCAAAGACGAACAGTTCTGCGTGGCGGAGGCTGTGGATGTGCATCGAGAAGGCCCGCGCAGACGACGGCATGAGCGATCGGAGGAAGGAAGAGTGGGCGCCCAAACCGACCACGTTGTACGCGGAAGTCCCTTGAAAGTCCAACGCAACGTTCATGTCCGTCTCGTTCAAGCACAACGACGTCGTGGGGAGCAACGTCGACGGTTGGACACCACGGCCTCCTCCCCCACCGCAGGAAAACCGGTGCGCTTCGATCGTCGCGTGGATCCGCTCCACGCGCACGGTGCTGGATTGCGACGTGTACACGACCGTCTTCTTCGGTCCTTGCTGGGCGCATTTCTGGCAATCCTCCCCGGACACCAGAATGGAGTGCGACCCCGTGTCCACGGCAAACCCATCAATCCATTGATCCCGCAGGAACAGTTTCATCGTGAAGATGTTGTTCCCGTCACGTGCCAAGGGAATGGCGAGCGTGTCTTTTCCATTGTACGCGACGCACACGGACGGACGTGGCGCCGGCAAGGCGGCGGCGACCGTGGTTAGAAACGCGACGAGCGGAACCACCAAGTCGGTCATTCTCTCTTTCTTTTTTGTAAACGAGTGAGAAAAAATGCCTGTCAAGACTCGGTCGTCGTCGACCACTACCGCGCCGGACTGTTTCCCCGGGGTGCGGAAGAAGTTGGAGTTTTTGCGAAAAACGTACGCGGACGAGACACGACTGTTCTACCCGTCCATGCTGTTTGACGAGGGCGACTCGACGTCTGTCGAAACGTTCTGCCTCTTGTTCGTGCAAGGGAACCACTCGAAACGAATCCGACGAGCCCGTTACTGAATGGGTCATGTTACCATTCCATAATTTTTTTTCTTGTGGCAGAGGAGAAGAAAGAACTTGTACGAAGAAGAAAAACTTTCAGGCGGCGAAGAGGAGAAGGTCTAGCCGAGGATAAAGAGAGTTTGAGTAATCGAATAAATCCGTTCCTCACCATTAAATGTGAAGACCACATGCCGAAAATAGGCAAAATGGTCGACTTTGGAAAAATGACGGAAAATAATATCTTCAAACCTATCGAAAGTGTATTTAAAAACTAAACGGTCGAATAGGACCGAGTGTTTTTTTTTCGATCCCATAAACCCGATCCCAACTATGAGTCTGGGGGCTGGTTCGGATCGTATTGCGGGGAGTCTGGGGGCTGGTTCGGATCGTAAAGCGGCGAAGGTGGCCTCTTTGGATCGTATTGCGGGGAGTCTGGGGGCTGGTTCGGATCGTAAAGCGGCGAATCAATCTCCAGCCGAGGGCTTGCCGGTTCGAAACGGGATTGGACCTCGGTCATCGACGGGGACACTGGCACAAACCGAATCACGTCGTCGTCGTCTTGTTCTTCTTCCAGATCGTCCTCGTCGAGTGGAAACGTGGTTGTCGCCAACGGGACAACAATCGAGGGTAGGACGTCTCCGGGCAAAGCATCGTAGGGGCCGGGGGCCTCGGCCCAGGGGTCCACTTCCTCCTCCCCCTCTCCCCACCATTCCCCTTCGCGTACCGCGCCGTGATCGACAACCGTCGTGTCGTCCAAGCGGACCGCCTCCTCGAACACCCGGGAAGGGTCCGTGTAGAAATTCCAATGCCGTGTCATCACGGTGTCGGGCGCCCTCCGCTTCTTGCCGCGAAAAAGAGGTACCTGGGCCGCCGCCGGTTTGACCATCCGTTTCTGTTGTGCGGCGGGGACGAGGGTAATTTTCCCGGTGCCTACTGGCGCGACCCGCCCAAACATGATCGAAGACGTCACGTTCTGCCCCACGGGCTCGGACAAGTTCCACAACGCGCCGTCCGCCAGGACTTCCATGCTCTCCTCGAAGGAGGCGCGGGTTAGGAAACTCGCATGCTCCTGTCGGGCCATCCCATGGCGCGAGACGGGACGCAGGTAGCCCTCGAAGCACATGGTGTGGCACAGCAGATCGATGTGGCGCTCGTTGATGTACCCCCCGTCAAACATCAAGACTTTCTTCAGTTCGTAACGAAGCACGGCGAGGCCTATCTCGATCCCCAGCGTCTCGATGCATTCCACAATATCGTTCGTCACGATCCGCGTCGGGTCCAGCCCGTCAATGTACAGCAGTGACCGCACGTCGCTGCCGTCGGTTTCGATGACGCGCACCGTCGTTTCCACGACGCCTCCGGCCGCGGTGGGGAGGGAGACGCGTGTTTTTCGCGTGGAGGCGCCCGTGATGGCGTGCGAGCCGCCCTGGACGACGACGTGGTCCACGATCGCTTGAGTCAAGGCCGCGACGTCGCCGACGGCCCAGATCTTGCACTCCCATACCGGCATGGCTTCTTCGGAGACGTAGCATTCGATGGCCGGGCTGAAGCGTTGCACCGCCACCTCCACGGCGTGAGGGTGAACACGAAAGCGCTGCATCACCGCCTTGTTTAGCCGCAGCACCCAAGCCTTTGCCCGGGCCGGGCGTGGCGCGAGGCGGACCAGGTCCTCGAGGACGTCGATCTCGGCGTCAAAGTCGTCCGATCTCGACGAGTCGAGGACGAGCGGCTTCAAGGGAAAGTGCACGAGGCTCTTGGCGACGCGGTCGGCCAAGGAGGCGGTGACCGGTCCGGAAAAGTAGCACGTGGCCATCGGGGTCTTCAGTCGGGGGGTGCCGTCGAGGATTTCGTTCATCCGGGGCACGCCCAGCGTGACGGATTTGTGCGCCACGCCGGCAAAGTGAAACGTCTGGGGGAGAAAGATGCAAGGGAGAGTTAGTGTGTGCTGCGTGCAACAAGGAACAAAAACAAAAACAACTTACGTTCAGCGTCATTTGTGTGGTGGGCTCCCCGATGGAGGTCGAGGCCAACGGTCCGACGGCCTCCCCGCTGGCGACCTGTGCGCGCCAGACTTTGCGCCGCAGCGTCACGAGGGCGGCGAGGGAGACCTCTCTCGACGGGGTGGTTCCGAGAAGAACGAGGAGAAGGTGCAGTCGAAACGCGATGCGGTCTCCGCACTCGTCTTCGAACTCGAGGATGTCTTGGACCGTTGCGGCGGCCCCTCCCTTGTCTCGGCGAAGCACCCGCTCCGCGTTGGCCGGGAAGCGGAACGCGTCGTCGAGGGTACTGTCGGGGTACTTGAGGCGTGCCGCCTGCAGGGCGTCCCGCATCGTCAACACCCGGGCATGCACGGCCGGGGGCAAGGTGGGGTAGGCGGCGGCCACGGCCTCGTCGTCCATGCGCAGCACGGGGAGTCGGACCGTTTCCAAGTACTTGGCGTCCCAACCGTCCCCGCCGTAGACGGGCTGGATAATGTTGGCGGCGGCGTCGCGCACCGTCCCGTCCTGCCAGACGGTGATGGACTCCAGGTACTTGGTGAGGCGCCGTTGAATGCTGGAAAAGAAAAAGAAAGGGGGTTAGGGAACGCCGAAAGAGCAACGGGGTGCGGAAAAACGTGACTTACTACCCTGTATTCGCCGTGTCCCGCACGTGCAGGCCGCTGGCCAAGCAAAAGTTCAGCGTGGCGGGCACGGTGACGTCGTACATCTTTTGAAAGGGCGTCGGCTTCAAGGGCCGGATCGAGACGACGGCGTCCAAGACCACGTCCTGCTGCTCCGGGTAACGACGACTTCGCGCCGCCGGTTGGCATGCGTCCAATTGTCTCTGCTGTCTGTCGCAGAGCATCGGGATCGTGCGTTTGAAGAGGTGTGCCCACTGCGCTCGAATCGCGATGCGGTGGCTTGGCTTGGCATTGACCGAGAGTGTCGCGAACATCCCGAGCCTGGAGCACAGGAACGCGATGCCATGGATCAACTCTTTCGAAGCGGACTCGGCGCAAATCTCGGTTTTCGTGACGTGTCCGTCGCCGCTAAAGTACCCCGACAACACACCTTTGGTGAACTCCATGTTCGCCACGTACGCAAAAGAGGGCACATGCTTGTTGGCGGTTGAATCAACTCCTCCACCCTCGGTCAAGTAGAGACCGCACAGTTGGCCATTCTCAAACGTCAACGACAAGGATGACGGGGTTTCGGACGGGATCCCAACCGGGATCCCAACCGGGATCCCAACCGGGATCCCCGCGCCGTCGTGCATCTTCCACGTCGTCGGCAGGAAGTCGCCCACCCGCATGTCGGCGCACGCTTTTTCTTCAAAGACGTGCTGTGCGGGGTTCCACACGATCAAGGACTTGCTGGCCGTCACGACGACGTCTCGGCCGCTCTGTGTCTTGATCTCGTAGAGGGTGTCGCCCGGGTCGTGCCGCGTAACAGCCGTCATCTCGCCCCACGACACGTTCCCCCGTTCGTCCGTCGTGGGGATGAACACCGTGCCGGGAGGGAGGTCCAAGAGTTCCAAGTGCTTGTGCGCCGCGCCGTGCCTGACGACGCGGTCGGCGTGGCGGTCCAGCCAACCGTCGATCCATTCGCCGATCGGGACGTAGCGCGGGGTGCCTTGCTCCATGAGAATGACCGGGGTCTCCCACGTCACGCTTTTTATAGACGTATCAATGATTCCTTCCCGCCCGCCCATCTGATGAAAGAAGACGTCCTGGGGGGTGAGGCCCAGCATGTAACTGTTGGCGACGAACCCTGTGTTCAAGGGGTCGGACACGTCCAAGCAGGGCGGGAGGGTGCGGCGCGGCTCGGGCAGGATCCGCTTCCCGTTCACCGCCTGCTGCCCCACCACCGACGTGATCTGGGCAAAGTTCAAGTTCGAGCCTTTGGCGCCGCTGTTGATGCAATTCAAGATTTGGTTCGACCCGGCAACGTTCGAGGCGCGGTCCAGCGCCAGTTGCCCGGTCGCGTTCGCGGTCTCCTGGAGCCGGGAGAACGCCTCGTCCTCCGTGCACCCGGCCAAGGCGCCGAATTTCGCCGCCACCGTGTCGGCAATTTCCGTCTGCGTCTCCGCGTCCAGCACGCAGTCCCCGACGCCGATGGAGAACCCCGCGGAGCGCATGAAGTGGACGACCATTCGCTGCAGGTCGCTGAGGAACTGGTTGGCCTGGTCTTCGCCGTCGTCCTGGCAGAGGAGGTGGACGAAGCCGCCTTCGACGGCGCCGATGGTCTTCTTACAGATTTGCCCGCAGAGCAAGCGCCCGTCGCGCACGACGACCGTCCGCTCCAACGGATCGAACGGGTCGTGTTTCGGGCCGTTCCGGACGACCTTGTCGAGGTAGGTGCGCGCCGGGATCACGTGGGAAAACACCTGCTTGCCTGTCCAGAGAGGGGTCGGGTGGACGATGGCGGGCGGCGGCAACTCGAACGATTGGTAGCGGCAGGCCATCATCAACTGCATGAACTCGCCGCGGGCAAAGAAGGCGTCCTTCTTCGTCATCAAGTAGGCTCCAATCACCGTGTCTTGGACCGCCGAGATCAACGGCCGGTTCGTCGAGGGGGTCACGATGTGCTTGGAGACGTGCATCAACTCCTTCATCTCCGCGCGACTGCCCAGGCTTTGCGGGCAATGGAGGTTCATCTCGTCGCCATCGAAATCCGCATTGTACGCCTTGCAGACGGCAAGGTTGAGGCGGAAGGTTTTCCCCGGCAAGACTTTGACACGGTGGGCCATCATCGACTCTTGGTGGAGGCTGGGCTGGCGATTGAACACGACGAGGTCGCCGTCGCGCAAAAACCGGTGCACCACCATACCGGGGCGGAGGATGATCTGGGACCGTTTGACCGCGTCGATGACCGCCAAATTGATCGTGGACCCGTCCAAGGCGTCGACCACCGCGGCGCCCGCCAAGGACGTTGCCCCTTTCCGGACCCGCGCGGTCAATTCCGCGACGTTGAAGGCCGTGACGCGCTCGGGGTAGGTCTGGCTCAACGCGATCTCCTCGGGCACCCCGAGTTCGTCGACGTCCAGCGTGGGGTCGGGGCCGATGACGGACCGCGCGTTTCGGTTGCACCGTTTCGCCATCACGTACCGCCGAATCTGGCCAAATTTCCCTTCGCTGCGGTCCTTGATGGACTTGACCGCACTCTGGCGGCCGCCGGATTTCCGCTTTTGGGACTGCCCGGTGGTGTCCTTGGCCATGTACTGGGCCACGTTCGCCTGCAACGAGTCGACGAGGGTGCCCGTCGGCGTCCCTTGCTCCAGCGCCGCGCCCAGTTGGTTGTTGATCTTCACAATCTCGGACAACTTGATCGTCAGTTCGTCCTGCCCTTTGGACCGTGAGCCGTCGGAGATCATCGCCGACGGGCGGACGGCGGGGCTCATGACGAGGAGCGTAGACAAGATCATGTTCCGGGGGTGGGTGTGCAGGAATTGCAACGCGGCCAGCGTCTCCTCGGGTACGTGCTCCAGAATCTGCAGCGCCTTGCGTGCGTCGAATTTTCTCGTCGCCATCGCCCGTTCCTCGTCGTCCTCGAACGCGGCGTTGGTCTCGAAGTTTGCATGGATGCCCAGGTTCTTCTTGGTGTACTTGGGCTGCGCCCCGTTGCACGTGGGGCATGTTTTCCTCGTCTTGCACACCATCGCCAGCGCCTGCAGGTGTTTCTTCCGGCGCCGTGAAAAATCGGGGGCGGGCGGCGTCTCCAGCAGCAGCGCGCTGCAGAAGAAGCAGACGCATCGGAGAACTTTCAACGTGGATTCGAGGAAGAGCGGGTGGAAGACCGGGGCGTGCAACTTCAGGTGCCCGACGTGCCCAGGGCATGTTTCCATGGAATTGTAGCATGTGCTGCAGTATATCCGTTTGTCCGACGAGCCCAGCCGGGCGTCAATCACGCCATTGTCGTGGGGCAAGGAATTCAAGTAAAGATTCGGGGTGGTCACCTCACACACCGACAAGCGTTCGATCTCCTCCGCGGACAATAGATGGAGCCGCACAGCGCTGACTTCGTGCAGCATAATGATGTTGTAGAAGGGTTAGGTTAGGGGCCGGGG
>Ga0209533_1004224_pt1 | contig 12543 bp, 10 predicted proteins | sample COG_04_FD_184748 | JGI IMG/M metagenome (GOLD analysis project Ga0209533, IMG submission 184748) | Pelagic Microbial community sample from North Sea - COGITO 998_met_04 (SPAdes) (version 2) | ecosystem: Environmental > Aquatic > Marine > Neritic zone/Coastal water | place: Helgoland, sampling... | reverse complement strand
AGTTCTCATAATTATGTAGTTTTAACGTTAAGACGTTTCATTCGTTTTTTGACATTTCCTTGAACCACATAATGATCGATGGTTGGAGCAAATACATTCATCAGAAGGATCGCTAAAAAGACGCCTTCTGGATAAGCTGGATTAAACACACGAATCATGATAGAGATGAATCCAATCAAAAATCCATAAATCCATTTTCCTTTGTTTGTTTGTGCAGCTGTTACAGGATCTGTCGCCATAAACACAGCCCCAAATAAGATACTTCCGATGATCAGGTGTTGCCAGAAAGGGACACTCATTAATCCGAAGAACTTGCTTGAACTTGTAATCCAACCAGCATCGACGACGCCGTTAAATATAAGTCCCATTGAAAGCGCTCCTATAAGTGTACTTAGTATAATTCTCCAGCTTCCAATTTTCGTAAATATCAAAAATAGGGCGCCAAGAATTATCAATAATTTAGACGTTTCTCCGACAGAGCCCGGGATGATTCCCCAGAACATATCAGCGAGGCTGTAAACAATTTCTTGCCCCTGAGCATAACTTCCTAAAATAGTCTCTCCTGACATAGCATCTAGGTTTTGTCCAGCAGCAATCGCTTGATCTCTTTCAACTGCTCCGTGTACCCATACTTTATCACCACTCATCCAAGTTGGATAGGCAAAGAATAAAAAAGCACGAATGGTCAGTGCAGGATTCAAGATATTCATTCCTGTTCCTCCAAAGACTTCTTTTCCGATCACCACACCAAAAGCGACGGCAACGGCAAGCATCCAAAGTGGTAAATCAATAGGGACAATAAGTGGCACTAACATACCTGTAACTAGGTAGCCTTCTTCCACTTCATGTCCTTTAACAATTGCGAACACGAATTCAATAGCCAATCCAACGCCGTAAGATACGACCACTAAAGGCAATACTTTCCACATTCCAATGACTAAATTGCTCCAAGTCCAAAACGATCCGCCTAAAAACCCTTGAGCGGACTCAATAGTTCCCAATGCCAAGTGGTGTTGGTAACCGGCATTAAACATTCCGAAAATCAAACAAGGAACCATGGCCATAATAACGGTATTCATGGTACGCTTTAAATCATCGGCAGCTTTAATGTGTGTCCCGTTGTGCGTGGTTTCGTTTGGTAAATATAAAAAAGTATGTAAGGCATTAAAGGCCGGAGCCATTTTTGTGCCTCTATACTTTTCTTTAATAGTGTGTAATTTATTTTTAAAACTCATCTTTATCCTATTTCTTTAAGCATTAAGTCCAATCCTTCTCTAATAATTTTTTGATGTGGTTGTTTAGATACACATACAAATTCAGTCAACGCAAAATCTTCTGGAGCGACTTCATACATTCCAAGAGCTTCCATTTCGTCAAGATCTTGGTACATACACGCCTTTAAAATTTGCATTGGAAAAATATCTAACGGAAAAACTTCTTCATAGGTTCCTGTCAGAACAAAAGCCCTGTGCTCTCCGTTGGTATTGGTATTTAAATCGAATTTTTTATTTGGTGTCATCCATGAAAATGTCAAAGCTCTTGATGTAGATACTTTGTCAAAAACAGGTTTGTTCCATCCAAAAAACTCATAATCATCCCCTTCAGGAATGACGGTCACCACGTTAGAGTAATACCCTAAGTAACCATCTGGTTTTATTTCTTTTCCACTTAAAACGGTGCCCGATATAATTCGAACATTGGCGTCTTTTTCTATCCCACGGTCGTAAACCATCGTCGCAATTTCGCTTCCAATTTTAGTCACTAAATAGCGAGGCTCTTTGATGCCCGATCCTGCAAGTGCTACAATACGTTCAGCATTGAATTTACCTGTTAAAAGTAATTCGCCAATGATCACTAAATCTTGAGGTGTCACAGTCCAAACGACTTCTCCTTTATTGATAGGATCAATTTTATTGATAAGCGTTCCAACATTTCCAGAAGGGTGTGGCCCTGAAACATTGTGTGTCACAACATTTTCTAAATTCGTAAACGGTGAATGTGAGTTTTTTGAAACACTAACATGAATACTCCCCGTTGTTAATTTTGATAACGCAGTAACCGCCGCTTGTAATTCTGCTTTCTTCCCAGTTAACACAAAATCATAATCCGCTGCTAAAGGTGCAGAAGCATAGGCAGAAACAAAGATTCCTTTCGGAGTGTTCTCTGGATTTGCTATCACGTCATAGGGACGTTGCATGATGAATGGCCAGCATCCTGATGCCAATAATTTAGCTTTGATTTCTTCAGCCTTGGCACTTTCAACTTCAAGTTTTTGGTGGTCCAAAAATATTTGAGTTTTATCTGCTTGTATTTTGATTTCTAAAATACGACGTTTCTCTCCTCTTACAATTTCAACAATTTCACCTGACACAGGAGAAACAAATTGAACAGATTCGTTAGATTTGTCATAAAAAATAGGCTCACCAGCCTGGACTTTTGCGCCAGCCTTTACTAATAATTTAGGTGTGAGTCCGTGAAAATCTTCAGGTTTGATACTGTAAAAGTTACTCTTGATGGCATCACCTTTTGTTAAGGCTGCCTCCCCTACTAACTTAATATCTAACCCTTTTTTAATTCGGATGTCGTTTGACATAGGTATTTTTTGTTGGAATTATTATCTAAAAAACGCTGCAAAATTACAAATTTATTGTGCAGTTTCCATACTATTTACAGACATTTTTTTAATAAAAGTGTTCGATTTATTTTAGGCATAAAATTTGTTTATATTTACCTCGTATTTTATAAATTTCACATGCTTAAACATCTATACATTCCATTTATTTTTCTGATATCATTTACTGGCTTTTCTCAAGTAGAAGAAGTTGAACCTGATGACCTTATCAAAACGATTACATTTAAAAGCAACACCAACCAATCGGAGTTGCCAATTTTGACCCTCAATGAGCGCCTGTATTTAGAATTTGACGTGCTTAGCCCTGACGAGGACGATTATTATTATGTCATTGAACATTATAATTACGATTGGACGAAATCTAACTTAATGAAATCAGAATACCTGAAGGGGCTCGACAACTTACGGATTGTTAATTATGAAAATTCTTTCAACACCTATCAGATTTATTCTAACTATCGACTGCAAATTCCCAACAAACAAACACGACTTAAAGTCACTGGGAATTATTTGATTAAAGTTTTTGACGAGGAAGACGAAATTGTTTTTAGTCGTAAATTTATGGTCTATGAAAATCTAGCCAATGTGGGTATACAGCTTAAACGCTCAAGGGATGTTAGGGATGTCAACACAAAACAATCGGTTGATTTTGTGATTAATACGACCAACTTTAATTTTAACAACCCCAAACAAACCGTCAACACAGTCATACTTCAAAACAACAATTTAAAGACGGCTATTTCTGGACTGAAACCTCAATATATTTTGGGCAATGAATTGATCTACCGCTACACTACTGAATCCTCTTTTTGGGGTGGAAATGAGTATTTATACTTCGAAACTAAAGATGTAAGAGGCACTAATTTAGGCGTGCAGTTCACCGATTTGGAGGACTTATATCACAGTTTTTTATATTTAGATAGCAATCGATATAACAGGGGTTACACCTACAATCCTGACATCAATGGAAATTTTCAAATTACAATTTTAGATCGAGACAATCCTTCTATCGAGGCCGATTATACGGTGGTCCATTTTTCGCTTCTGAATCCAGAATTGTCTAATGAATCCATCTACGTCTATGGCAGCTATAACAATTATGCCTTAAACGCATCAAATAAAATGGTTTTCAACCCTGACAGTGGTGTTTACGAAATCAACATAAAACTCAAACAAGGATTTTATAATTATAAATATGTGCTTGTGAATTCTAAAGGAGAATTAGAAGAAGGTGTGATTAGCGGCGATTTTTATGAAACCGAGAATAATTACAAAGTACTTGTATACTATAGAGATTTAGGCGCACGTTACGACCGCATTGTAGGTTTTGGAGAAGGCAGCTCCACACAAATTGGCAATTAAGGGAGTTAAATTGATTCCCGTATTCAATTAGACTGACAGAATATATATCAGCTTTTGATAAAATAATTTTTTAGTTTGGCTTAATTTAGTATTTTTATACGATATGATAGAACAAATCACCAAAGGCATAAAAATTTCGATTGAAACTGAGTTTGAAGGAACTTTTTACAAAGATGAATGTATTCATTATGCGTTTAGCTATGAAATTATGATTGAAAATCAGAGTCATGAAGTCGCCCAACTGATTGCTAGAAAATGGACAATCATGGAAGCTCTGAACGAAAATGAAATCGTTATTGGAGAAGGCGTTGTTGGCGAAAAACCCATTCTTCTTCCAGGCGATCGTCATACCTACACCTCTGGATGTGTTTTGAAATCTCCTTTTGGCGCTATGAAAGGCAGCTACTTAATGGTAAATCCTTCCAACTCAAAACAGTTCAAGGTGACCATACCAACTTTTAAATTAAGTGCCTCATTTGCACAAAATTAAACTACATTTAAAACTTAAACACCGACTATAAAGTGTAGTTTTACACTTTAAATACATACTAAAAACACACACTAAAAAAACAAACATCATGGGAAAAGGATTTTTTAAGGTTCCAATTGCAATAAACGAAGCTGTCAAATCATACAAGCCAGGTTCTCCGGAACGTGAAGAAGTACTCGCAACTTATAAAGCAATGCTAAAGGAAACTTTAGAAGTGCCTATGTATATAAACGGAAAAGATGTGAAGTCTGGAAACACGCAGACCATGAGTCCTCCACACGATCATCAACACATTTTAGGGTCTTATCATACTGCTGAAAAAGCACATGTAGAAACAGCGATCGCAACAGCTTTGGAAGCGCGAAAGTCTTGGTCTCAATTACCTTGGGAACAACGTGCTGGGATTTTTCTTCGTGCAGCTGAATTGATTGCAGGACCTTACCGTGCAAAAATAAATGCATCCACAATGATTGGGCAATCGAAAACAGTTTTTCAAGCGGAGATTGATGCCGCCTGTGAATTTATCGATTTCTTACGATTCAACGTTCAGTTCATGATCGATATTTATAAGGATCAACCTCAAAGTACAAGTGATGCTTGGAACCGCATTGAGTACCGTCCTTTAGAAGGGTTTACCTATGCAGTATCGCCATTTAACTTTACATCCATTGCGGGGAATCTTCCAGCGTGTATGGCCTTAATGGGGAATGTCGTGGTATGGAAACCGAGTGACAGCCAAGTCTATTCTGCAAAAGTTATTATGGATGTTTTTGAAGAAGCTGGTGTACCTCCAGGAGTGATCAATGTAGTTTTTGGAGATCCTGTGATGATTACAGATACTATTTTGGCAAGCCCTGATTTTTCTGGACTTCACTTTACAGGTTCAACTCATATATTTAAAGAGCTTTGGAAACAAATTGGGAATAATATTCATCATTATAAAACCTATCCGCGCATTGTTGGGGAAACAGGTGGTAAAGATTTTATCGTTGCCCACCCTTCGGCGAATGCTAAGCAGGTTGCGACAGGAATGTTACGAGGTGCTTTTGAATTTCAAGGGCAAAAATGTAGCGCTGCTTCAAGGTCTTATATTCCACAGAGTTTGTGGCCTGAAATTAAAGCTTTTATGATTGCAGAAATGAACACCTTTAAAATGGGATCTCCAGATGATTTAAGCAATTTTATTACAGCCGTGATTCACGAAGGTTCATTTGACAAACTTGCAGGGTTTATTGACCGTGCAAAAGAAGATTCAGATGCCACTATAATTGCTGGTGGAAACTATGACAAGAGTAAAGGGTACTTTATTGAGCCAACGCTTATTGAAACAACCAATCCAAAATATGCGACTATGAGTACCGAATTATTTGGTCCTGTAATGACGGTTTATGTGTATGAAGATGACGCTTTTGAAGCGACTTTAAAATTAGTGGATGAAACAAGCGAATATGCCCTTACTGGTGCGATTTTCTCAACAGACCGATATGCAGCCACACTTGCAGCTAAGCTGCTAGAAAATGCCGCTGGAAACTTTTATATAAATGACAAGCCATCTGGTGCTGTTGTTGGACAACAACCTTTTGGAGGGGCTCGTGCTTCGGGAACGAATGACAAAGCAGGTTCTGCTCAGAATTTATTGCGTTGGATTTCACCACGAATGATCAAGGAAACATTTGTGACACCAACAGATTATCGCTATCCTTTTTTAGGGGAATAACGCATTGATTTCAATTAAAAAAGCCACTCAATGAGTGGCTTTTTTGTGTTTATTAACTTTTAAGTTATAATAAGGACTACATTTTACTTTAAAATTTTAAAAAAAAGACTGTCTTTTCAGACAGCCTCTTTAGCATTTAATACTTTCAAACTTTGATTGTACTACTTAATCAAAATCTTGAGTTCCTCCAACATGCACTTCTTGTACGTTGTAAATATCGTAGTGCGGAGAATCTGTATGGGTAGTATTACTATAATCAACAAAGGTTTTAGTGTAGGTGTTTCTTACATACACAACCACCTTTAATTCATTCATATTATCTACATTAGATGGCAAATCAAGTCCTGTAAGGGTGCGTGTAAAAACACCTCCAGCCATGGTGTTAGATACTTCAATAACATCTCCTAATTGATCGGTGTAAACTTCTCGCAAAACATCTCTGTGCACATAGTTAACTCCCTCAGAAGAACCTGCTTGCGGCGAAGAAGTTGTGACATTGTCCTCTACTAAATAAATCATTAATTTAATTTCTTCCGATGGTGTTGACTTGAACCCTACTTTGACTTCTAAGTCGAGTTTTCCGCCAACAATAGCAGCATCCACTGCTAAACCAAGAGTTGCTTCCTCCGCCAATTCGGTATTCACTTGTGTCATATCTGGAAAATTCCATCTCGTATCAGGTCCATTTACATAGACCGTTGGAAAGCCAGTGACGTTATAGTAATTAGCCCAGTAAGTCGTTTCTGTAATTTGCATGGGATCTCCATCATGATAGCCCACTCCAAATAAATTTGAGTTGCTGTTAATAGCAGTTGAAATAGCTGTGGCTGCGGCTGGGCAAAAACTACACCATGTCCCTGTAAAATCTTCTAGAAGCGCTTTCTTAGTAAATGTACCAGGAGCTCCAGTAGCAGTAAACGAAGTGGTGTCGGTAGGACCCGGTGTGACATTAAAAGATACCGTATTAGATGTCAACCCTTCGTAAGTGGCTACAAAATCATACATACCTACTGCCAGAAATTGATAGGGATTGGTTGTCGTAACCGTTCCATTCACTGTCACTTCTGCATTCGTTGTAACGGTATTATTAAAGTTATCTTTAACAACAAAAGTTGCTGAGTCTCCATTAACATAACTGCTCTCATCAAAACTTAGAACAATACTCGTCGGAGCTTCATCAACCACAGAAATCGTTATTGTGTTAGACGTTAGCTCTTTATACGCAGCGACTACTTGGTAGGTTCCTTCTACATTAAACAAGACAGGGTTCGAAGCTGCAACACCATCTACTTTAAAAGTAGATTGACTGGATAAGTCTTCATTTGAATTGCCTTTAACTGTAAATACAACCTGAGAACCTGTATTAACATCGGTAACAACCGTTGCTAATGTAATCGCTGTAACGGGGTTCCCTGGATCAGGATCAGGATTCGGAGCAGGAGAATCTTCGCTTTTAGAACAGCTTAATACTAAAAATCCTAGAAGGATAAATTTTAAAAAAATAAGTTTTTTCATAACATAATGTTAAATTAATAATTAAATAGACTCGTTCATTAACACAATATTAAGGAAAAAATAAGAAAACAAGAGACTTTTAACAAAATTTTGAGGAGTTTGTCCTGAATATAAAAAAAATGTTATGAAACATCAATAACTAAAACTTGATACCCAAGGAAATGATCAAATGGATGTAACATGTGACCGTTAAAAAACATTAAATACAAACACATGAAAAAAATTATATCTATTTTAGTATTTAGTTTAAGTTTTACTCTTTTTTCACAAGATCAATTTCCGAACACAACTCTCAAAACACTCACAGATTCAACCACAACTCTTACTGAAATCGCAGAAGCCGATGATCTCATCGTTGTTTCACTCTGGGCAACCAGATGTGTTCCCTGTAAAAACGAATTAGATGCTGTTGCAGATGTTTATGATGACTGGGGAACAGAAACAGGTGTAACGTATTATGCGGTCTCTATTGATGATTCCAGAACTGCCAAACGCGTAAAACCAATGATTAATGGCAAAGGCTGGGGATTTGAAATTTTATTGGATGAAAACAGTGATTTGAAACGTGCTCTTGGCGTCAGTACAGTCCCCTATACAATTATTTTTAAATCAGGCGGAAATGTTTACACACACTGATTATTCCTCAGGGTTTGAAGTGGAGGTTACGATAATATCGTAGCGTCTAAAAATAAATAGTGACTGTATTAAACTTTAAAATAAAAAAAAGACTGTCTTTTCAGACAGCCTCTTTAGCTTTTTAGATTTTGATTGTACTACTTAATCAAAATCTTGAGTTCCTCCAACATGCACTTCTTGTACGTTGTAAATATCGTAGTGCGGAGAATTTGTATGAGTTACCCCAAAGTAATCAACAAAAGTTTTAGTGTAGGTGTTTCTTACATACACAATAACTTTCAATTCATTCATGTCATCTATATTAGACGGCAAATCAAGCCCTGAAAAGGATCGTGTGTAAATACAGCCCGCAGCTGCATTGGAACTCGGAATAACATCCCCTAACTGATTTGTATAAACTTCTCGTAAAACATCTCTGTGTACATAGTTAGCCCCTAGAGAAGAACCTGCTTGTGGGGTAGAAGTCGTGACGTTGTCTTCTGCTAAATAGACCATTAACTTTACTTCTTCATCAGGTGTAGCATTAAATCCAACTTTTACTTCTAAATTCAACTTTCCCCCTACTACCGCTGACTCCACTGCTAAACCAAGAGTAGCTTCCTCAGCCAATTCAGTATCGACTTGTCCCATACCAGGGAAATTCCATCGTGTATCAGGACCGTTTACATATACCGTTGGAAAGCCTGTGACATTGTAGTAACTCGACCAGTAAGCTGTTTCAGGAATTTCCATAGGATCTCCACCACTTGCATGAAGTCCGACTCCAAATATATTTGAATTTCCGCTTGTGGCAGTCATAATTGCGGTTCCAGCCGGTGGACATTGAGAACACCATGTCCCAGTGAAATCTTCTAAAAGAACTTTCTTTGTATAGGTGCTAGGAGCTCCAGTATCGGATGTAACATTCAAAGTTACCGTACTAGACGTTAACCCTTCGTAAGTGGCTACAAAATCGTAGTTGCCGTTTGCTGTGAATTGGTATGGATTGGTCGTCGTAACCACTCCATTTACTGTCACTTCTGCCTCCGTTGTAACGGTATTATTAAAATTGTCTTTAACAACAAAAGTTGCTGAGTCAGTGTTGCTATAACAAGCTTTATCAAAACTTAAAACAATACTCGTCGGCGGAGCATCGGTTACAGTAACTGTGAGAGTATTAGATGTTAACTCTTTGTACGCAGCGACTACTTGGAACGCTCCTTCTTGACTGAATAAGATGGGATTTGAAGCAGCAACACCATCTACTTTAAAAGTAGATTGACTGGACAAATCTTCATTTGAATTGCCTTTAACTGTAAATACAACCTGAGAACCTGTATTAACATCGGAAACAACCGTTGCTAATGTGATCGCTGTAACGGGGTTCCCTGGATCAGGATCAGGTCCCGGAGCCGGAGAATCTTCGCTTTTAGAACAGCTTAATACTAAAAATCCTAAAAGGATAAATTTTAAAAAAATAAGTTTTTTCATAACATAGTGTTAAATTAATAATTAAATAGACTCGTTCGTTAACACAATATTATGAAAATAATTAATAAAATTAGGGAATTTTAACAAAATTGTGATAAGTTTGTGCTGAACATAAAAAAAACGTTATGAAAAAAATTATATATATTTTAGTATTTAGTTTAAGTTTTACTCTTTTTTCACAAGAACAATTACCAAACACAACTCTCAAAACACTCACTGGTTCAACCACAACTCTTACTGAAATCGCAGAAGCCGATGATCTCATTGTTGTTTCACTCTGGGCAACATGGTGTGTTCCCTGTAAAAATGAATTAGATGCCGTAGCAGATGTTTATGATGACTGGGTTTCAGAAACAGGTGTAACGTATTATGCAGTCTCTATTGATGATTCCAGAACTGCCAAACGCGTAAAACCAATGATTAATGGCAAAGGCTGGGAATTTGAGATTTTATTGGATGAAAACAGTGATTTAAAACGTGCATTTGGAGTTAGTACGGTCCCTTACACGATTATCATCAAATCTGGTGAAATTGTCTATAAACACACAGGTTACACCCCGGGTTTTGAAGACGAACTTTATGAAAAAATCGTAGCTTTTAAAAATTAATTTAATAATCCCAATCACACTCAGTTAAATTTTTAAAACACATTAAAATGAATAAACACATACTCGCAGTCCTTGTTTTCGTTATTTCAGTGGCGATCCATTCGCAAGAAACAGAGACTAAAAGCAGCTTTGATAAAATCGGAGACCGTCTCAATGTAAGCATAGAATCTAATGGACAATGGTATTTAAATGATGAAAAATTTGAAGACTTTGACGAAGAAGAAAGACTAAGAGCCAATAGTTATTTAAGAATCGATTATCAGATTTCGGAGCGTTTTTCTAGTGGATTTCAATTAGAAAGCTATGTACCTGAGCCCTTGTTAAATTACAGTAGGTTGTTTGATAAAGAAATAGGTTTAGGAACCTTCTATCTAAATTACAGTACGAAAAAATTAGACATTACCCTTGGGCATTACTATGTACAGTTTGGAAGTGGGCTGCTTTTACGTGCTTGGGAGGACCGTGCTCTTGGTGTCAATAATGCACTTAGAGGTGGGAAAGTTGTTTATGACCCAACGAATTACTTACGACTCACAGCACTTTATGGCAAACAACGAAAAGGATTTGACGTGACAGAGTCTGATGTTTTTGGATTTGAGACTCAATTTGATATTGCGGATGCTTTTCAGCTAGAAAACCTTAACAGCCTCAAACTAGGACTAAGCTATGTTGGTAAAAAAGAAAGTTATAATAAAGCAGGCCTTATTGGAGGATCTCAACCCACAATTGAAATACCAGAACTTGTAAATGCATTTGGAGCGAATCTTGATTTGGAATACAAAAACTTATACACCAACTTTGAATATATATATAAGAGTGAAGACGCCCGACTTAATAACGTCATTCCTAATATAGTAACATTTTCAGAAAAAGCCTTATTTGATGGTAATGCAATCACATGGAATGTTGGGTATTCTCAAAAAGGTTTTGGAATTGGCTATACCTTTAGAAGACTTGAAAATATGCGCTTTTTCTCGGAAAGAAGTTTTCTAAACCTTAACAACAATCCAACAACTCAACTGAGCATGAACTACTTGCCTGCGTTGACCAAACAACATGATTACACACTTGCTAATATCTATATCTATCAAGCCCAACCAGGGTTAGTAATTGAAAATTACGGCACTCCATTAATCAAATCAGGGGAAATTGGAGAGTCTGTAGATGTGTTTTATAAAATAAAAAAAGGAAGCCTTCTTGGTGGGAAATACGGAACAAAACTGAGCTTAAACTGGTCATATTGGGCAAATTTAACAACGAGTTATTCCGACCCCTCTGGAACACTTTATTTTACTGGCGATGATTTAACTTATGAAACAGAATTATTGAATTTTGACGACAAGCTATATTCGGAAATTAATGCAGAAATACGGAAGAAATGGTCTCCTAAATTAAAATCCATTTTTACTTATATAAACCTCAATTACAACAAAGGATTTTTAGAATCCAAAGGAGCTGATGATTTTGTAAATGCATGGATTGGAGTTGCAGAAAGTACCTATAAGTTTCAAGGAGGTAAATCGGTTCGACTGGAGCTGCAACACCTTTCCACAAATGATGATGCACGAAACTGGGCAGGTGGCACGATAGAATATTTTTTTAATTCAAAGTTTGGAGTTTACTTAAATGATTCCTACAACTATGAGGAAAGTAAAATAACTGAGAATACAGAAATCCATTTCTTTAATTTGGGAGGAAGTTTTACAACAGGATCCACCCGAATAGGGGTCAACTACGGACGGCAACGTGGGGGATTACTCTGTGTAGGTGGTGTGTGTAGACCTGTCAGTAAAAACACAGGGGTGACCCTTAATTTGGTCACCACTTTTTAATCCTTAACCTTTATACTTAAGTGGGAGATGTACTATTTTTTTAGTTTCAAAAAAATCTTCCTCAAAATAAGCACTTAAATCATAGAGAGTTGCTTTTGTATAAATCTTAAGCTCCTCTGTTAAGTCGCCTCCTTTAAGATACAGGATGCCATTTTTGATTGAGTGTACACTTTTTTTAGCGACTCTGTTTTTAATCCAGCCTACAAAATCAGGCATAGTAGTTACGGCACGGCTTATAATAAAATCATACTGCCCTTGAATCGATTCTGCTCTGGCATGGG
>Ga0209533_1004219_pt1 | contig 12550 bp, 11 predicted proteins | sample COG_04_FD_184748 | JGI IMG/M metagenome (GOLD analysis project Ga0209533, IMG submission 184748) | Pelagic Microbial community sample from North Sea - COGITO 998_met_04 (SPAdes) (version 2) | ecosystem: Environmental > Aquatic > Marine > Neritic zone/Coastal water | place: Helgoland, sampling... | reverse complement strand
TACGTATTTGAAAAAAGAAGATTACATCCGAGCTTTACAAAATTTTAACACGCTCTTAGAAAACGATCGTTTAAAATTAAAAAACAAAGCTCGCTACGCCCGCGCCGTGGACAACAAAGCCTATTGCAAACTGTTAATGAAAGACACCCTAAATGTTTCAAAACAGTTCAACGAGGCCTTGCACATTAGGGATAGTTTAGATAATAAATCTGGCGTCGTCATCAGTAAAAAACATTTAGCACAGTATTACGCCTATGCACGAGATAGCGTGAAAGCGATTGCATTTGCAAAAGAGGCAAATCAGTTGGCAAAGGAGATCAAAAACAGCAGAGACTATTTGGAGTCCTTATCGATTTTAGCAAATTTAGATAGCCAAAATTCGGCTATCCATTTAAAAAGACACATTGAATACAGCGATAGCTTGCAAATTATAGAGCGAAAAATTCAAAATAAATTTACCCGAATATCATTTGAAACCGATGAATATATCGAAGAAACGGAACGGCTCGCAGAACAAAAAGTACGGATTACAACCATAAGTTTAGTGACTGTTTTAGTATTTCTGTTATTAATTTTCATTGGGTATCAAAAATCAAGACACAACCGCTTATTGTTTGAAAATGATCAGCAAAAAATAAATGAACAAATTTACTTAATCTCCTTAAAACAGCAAGAAAAATTAGAAAATGAAAAAATAAAAGAGCGCAATCGAATTTCAGAAGAATTGCATGATGGTGTGTTGGGTAAATTATTTGGAACGCGCATGAACCTTGGATTTTTAGCGATTGAAGGCGACAAAGACACCTTAGAACAACATCAATTATATATAGATGAATTACAAACAATCGAAAAAGAAATACGCGATGTGTCACACGAATTAAGTGACAATTTTGACAACTCTCAAATTAATTTTTTGATTATTATTAATGAGGTCTTAGAAACAAATAGCAAACTAGGTGGCTTTAAATTTGAGCTTAATCCTGACGAATCAATTGATTGGTTACAGGTCAACCAAATCATTAAAATAAACCTATACCGAATTTTACAAGAGGCCTTACAAAACATCATTAAACACGCGCAAGCTAAAAATGTAAGTATCTCCTTTGATATTATTGATGAGAGCAAATTAATTATGAAGATTAAAGATGATGGGGTTGGTTTTGACCGCAAAGAGAGACGAAAAGGAATCGGCATGAAAAACATGTCATCCAGAACAAAAAAAATAAAGGGTGTATTCACAGTTTTATCTGACCCCACTAAAGGCACCGTACTCACAATCCAAATTCCTATATAAATCCTAAAAAGATGAAAAAAGAAAAATATTTTGTACTCATCATAGATGACCACCCCTTAATAACAGATGCCTATATAACAGCTTTAAATTATTATAGCAAACACAATCAGACCGTAGAGTTTTCGATCAAAACTGCGTATGATTGTGACAGTGGGCGTGAATTAATAAAGAGGGCTCTTAAATCAGTGGAGCACAAATATATTGTGTTTTTAGATATGAAATTACCACAATCGAAAGATGGCAAAATTCTCTCAGGAGAAGATTTAGGGTTACTCATAAGAAAACTATTGCCAAATCCAAGAATCATAGTTTCTACCACATTTAACGACAATTTTCGTGTACATAGTATTCTTAAAAACATCAACCCCGAAGGGTTTTTAATAAAAAATGACATTACGCCTCTTGAGCTTCTAGAAACCATTCGGATTGTTGTCAACGACCCTCCTTACTATAGCAAAACGGTGTTAAAGTTACTTCGGGATCAAGTTATAAATGATTTTATCCTGGACAATTATGATCGTAAAATATTGTATGAGCTATCGATTGGCACACGAATGAAAGACCTTCCAAAGATATTACCACTTTCTATCGCAAGCATAGAAAAAAGAAAACGTAACCTTAAAAGTATGTTCAATGTGAAAAAAATGGATGACAGAGAGCTTATGATTTCCGCTAGAGAGAAAGGGTTTATATAGTGTCTAAAATCATTTCCTAGCATAAAGCCACCAATTCATATCGCGGGTGATTTTATAGCCTAATTTTTCATAAAGCGGTATGGCCGTATTTCCTTTGTCTGTATGCAAAACAGGGAGTTTCTGCTGTTTTAAAATCTCTTTAGTAGTGTGTGCAACGAGCTGTTTCGCAAATCCTCTTCTGGTATAATCTGGATGTGTAACCACAGCACTGACCTCAATAAAATCATCAGATTGCATGCGTTGACCCGAAATTGAAACCAGCTTTTGATCCTTAAATATTCCAAAAAATTCACCCATATCAAACGATTTTTTTTTGATAATACCCTGGCATCACCAACCATATTAACTCATAAACCTCGTCGATGTGCTGTTCAGTTAAAGGAACAATGGTTTCAGATATTTGAATTGCAACTAAATTTTCTAAGACCATCTGGCAACCTTCTATTTTTTTTTCTAGAAATACCGTACTAGAGTCCAGTAATGGAGTTTCATTTTCTGAAACTAAAAAGAAATTTTTTGATAATTTTGAATATTTATTTAAGGCCTGAGCAGTTTTAGTAACGTCTGTAAAAGAGCCAAATGTACAAACATCTGGATGGTAAAACTGAACACCATCATATTCAATAACGAACTTATGATGTCTCTCTTTTAAGGAGAACCACACAGGGTTTTTTAATTTTCTTTCTAAAGACGTCATTTATAAGTATCGCACTCGCTAAAATTGCAAGTTCACAAATATATAGCTTTTTAAAAACAACTGATACTACGATAGGAATGGTATTTGGAGGATAAAGAATACTGTTGATTATAATTTAAATAGTAATTCCAAAATTATAATCGAAAATTTGGAATCCTCATTTTTTTTTAGTACATTTATGCCAGACTTAGGCTCCAAATCTGATTCTTCATAGTAAATAAACTTTAGTAAGCTGATTGATTTGCGTAAGTAATACCCCTGTAATTAGGGTCAGATTTGACACACTGAATAAGTTTTGACATATAGGGTATAGAAAACTCACAAAATACGCTCCAAATGAATAGGCAACAGGCGGAAAAAAAACTAAAAAAAATCTTTGGATTTGACATGTTCTATGAAGAGCAATGGAAAACTATAAATTTACTCTTTCAGGGAAAACGAGTCCTGTTGATAGAAAAAACTGGTTTTGGAAAATCATTGTGTTTTCAATTTCCAGCGACACAACTTAAAGGCTTAACGATCATTTTCTCTCCTTTAATTGCTCTAATGCGCGACCAAGTAAAAGGATTAAAAGCAAACGGAATTAATGCAAAATATATAAATTCTGAGCAAACTCGAGAGGAAAACTCACAAACTATTCAAGATGCAATTAATGGTAAATTAAAAATTTTATACATAGCACCTGAAAGACAAGAGAATCAAGAATGGATACAGGCTACAAGACAGATGAACCTCTCAATGATTGTCATTGATGAAGCGCATACCATTTCTGTCTGGGGACACGATTTTCGTCCTGCATTTAGAAGAATCATAAATTTAATACGTTTACTACCCAAAAACATGCCGGTTTTAGCGACGACAGCAACAGCAACTAAAAGAGTTCAAATGGATATTGAAAAACAAATATCCAATAACATCAGAACTTTAAGAGGACGACTTATCAGAGATAATTTTAACTTGTTTGTAATCCATGTGAAGTCAGAGGATGAAAAGTTAATTTGGCTTGCTGAGAACCTAAATAACATTGAAGGTACAGGAATTATTTATACAGGGACAAGAGTCAATACGGAAATCTGCTCCCGATGGTTCGATTCCCTGAAAATAAAGACCACCGGATACAATGCTGGTCTAGATGTGGTAACAAGAAAAGAAGTGGAAAATGGATTTATGGCAAATAAATGGAAGGCTGTAATTTCTACGAATGCTCTCGGAATGGGAATTGACAAACCTGATATTCGGTTTTTAATTCATACACAAATACCCGCTTCTCCAATTCATTATTATCAAGAAATAGGGAGAGCAGGGAGGGATGGAAAGCCTACAACTATAATTTTATTTTATAATTCTTCAAAAGATGAGAAAGGAATAGAGATAGATTACAAACTCCCAAAAGCATTCATTGATGGTGGACGGCCAAGTTTAAATAAATACAATGAGGTGATCGAAGCTGTTAAAAAAGACCCCTTGAATGAGAGTCAAATAATGAAAGCAACAAACCTAAAACAAACTCAAGTGAGAGTTATTAAAGCAGACTTAATAGAGCAAGGAATCATAAAAGAAGTCATCTATGAAAGAACAAAGAAATATGAATATCAATACAATGCACCTCAGCTAAACACAAATACATTTAAAGAATTGAGAGCATTAAAGCTATTAGAGCTTGAATCAATGCTTGAATATGTAAACCTGAGAACTTCAAGAATGAAATTTTTATGTGAATATCTTGGTGATCCCGTTCAAAAACAAATTGAAAATTGTGACAACACCAACCTTCAACGTTTCATTTCTAAGCCTAAGCCAGAAACCATAAATATGCTATCTAAATTTAGAGAAAGTTATTTCCCCGAACTTAGCGTTGAAAGTAAAGGATCAAATCTTGTAAATGGGGTTGCAGCAAGTTATTATGGATCATCTAATGTTGGAGCAGCACTTCACAGGTGTAAATACAAAAATGGCGGAGCGTTTCCCGATTTTTTAATTATACTAACATTGAAAGCTTTTCGAAAACAATATAAACAAGAGCCGTTTGATCTAATTTTGTATGTCCCACCAACGGAGTCAGGCGACTTGGTGAGAAATTTTTCAGAAAAAATATCAAACATCTTAGGAATCCCTATTTCACATGATTTAGTGAAATCTGGAGAAACAAAACCACAAAAAGTATTTAAAAACGGGTATTTAAAAAGAGATAATGTTGCAGGAATGTTTAAATTTGAGAGCCCAAAAGAGTTAAGCGGAAAAACAGTGATTCTAATTGATGATATTTTTGATAGTGGGGCGACAATTAAAGAAATCGGAAGAATGTTAACAAAAAGTGGTGCGCGTAAAATTGCACCTTTAATAATTGCCAGGACGGTTGGCGGGGATTTATAAATAAAAAATATGAATGAAGAATTATCATATTGGCTAGCTTTGGCACATTTACCAAAACTTAGAACTAAAAAGAAAAATGAGCTCATCATTCGATTATTTGAAGAGCAAAAAACAATCATCGATTTTTTTCACTTTGAACCTAAGTATTGGAAAGATAACTACGAATTAAATGAAAATGAAATTTCATTATTTCAAGATGCTAAAAAAGAATTGTCTAACTACGCTTTTTTGGTTGAAGACCTTCTTGAACAAGGATACAGTATTTTACCTATTACTTCTGCTGACTACTCGCCTACTCTTAAAAAAAATTTAGGAATATCCTACGCACCTCCTTTAATTTATACGAAAGGAAATAAGGCGATAATGAAAGAAAAATCGATAGCGATTGTTGGCTCAAGAAAAGCAACAAAAGTATCTCTGGATTTCACAGACAATGTTGCTAAAATAGCTTCTGAAGAATACAAAGTCATCGTAAGTGGTTTTGCAAAAGGAGTGGACAAACAAGCACTCGATTCATCACTAAAATATAAAGGTCAAAGTATTATTGTGCTCCCTCAGGGTATATCCACATTTAATTCTGGATTTAAAAAATACTATAAAAAAATTATTGAGGGTGATGTGATGGTGTTGAGTACATTCCACCCAAAAGCTAATTGGAGTGTTGGATATGCGATGGCTCGAAATCCCATTATTTATGGTTTAGCAACTGAAATATTTGTTGCCGAATCCAGTAATAAAGGGGGGACTTGGTCTGGCGTTGTGGACGGATTAAAAAAAGGAAGAGAAATATTTGTTAGAAAACCTGAATTCAATGAGGTAAATGCAAATAATCAATTAATTCAAAAGGGAGCTGTCCCTGTAAATGCAAATGGAACTGTTTTAAGCTATGAACAACAAATAGACCTTAGTCAAACTATTGTTTCAGAACAGCAACCAAATGACCTAGAATATAAAATTTTTGGATTATTGAAAAAAGGAACTTTTACCTCAAAAGCAATAATTGACACTTTAAAATTAGATTGGAGTTCAAGGAAAGTTTCTGCATTTCTTAAAACACGTGATGAAATCGTAACTATTGTCGGGAAGCCTTTAAAATTTTCACATAAAGAGCATACCATTCAATCACAAAAAACACTATTTGACTAATACTTGAAATGCAACTCAGATAATAAATTTTATAACGTTTTACTAACTGACTTCAAACTTACCCACAAAAAAACAAAAATGTCATTTGATGATATAGAATATATAACCATAGAAAACCAAACGACTGAGTTTCCAAAACATTTTCATGAAACGTTTTGTATCTCACTTATTCACAAAGGAATTGAACAAATTGATTTTGAAAATCGAAGTCTTTTTAGCGAAGCTGGAAGCATCTCAATTACTAATCCATACGAAGTACATTCAAACCCTTTAATTGATAGCACCTCTTGCTTAAAATTTGATACGATCTATATCCCAAATGACTTGATGAAACATGTTCTAAATGGCGAAAATATCTTGTTTTTAAATAGAAAAATAAATAGTGAAAAAGCAAACAAATTGTTCGTGGAATTAAAAACCGCTTTGGATACAAAAAATTCTAAAACAATTGAACATTGCCTCTTCCGATTTGTGAATACTTTGAAAACCTATTCCCAAGCAAATGAAAACGAGTATTCTGAACTGAATTTCGATAGCTTCAAACAGATGGATAGCTATATTGAAAATCATATTTGTGATAAATTCAACTTAGAAAAACTATCAAAGATGGCAAATATCAACAAATTTGGATTTGTCAAAAAATTCAAAGCATCCACGGGAATGACCCCAATAAATTACATTTTAATGCGGAAAATATTTTCAAGTAAAAAATTGATTTCCCAATACTCAGAACTTACCGATATTGCTTATCAATATAGTTTTACAGACTTGGCGCATTTTTCTAAAACCTTCAAACGCTATATTGGGCTTTCGCCTAAAAAATACCAAGAAAGTCTTTTACCTAAATCATAATTACCAATATTATACAAGTGCAACTATTTTCATAGGGCTACATTTATAAAAATTTAAACTCCAAATGAAAAAAGCAACCTACTTGTCTCTTCTATTTTTTATAGTATCATATACTATCTTTTCTCAATCGATAGACGACTCATTTTCGCAGAAAAAAATGCGTAAAGATTTAGAAATATTTAAAGCCATACGTCTAAAAGCTAATTCAGGTCTTTACAAATACCGTACAAAAGAAGAAATTGACAGTATTTACACATGGGCGGATAAAGAAATTGATGCTTCATCTACTTACAGAGATTTTTACAACATTATTTGCCAACTAACCGATTTTGAAGGAAGTCTACATAACAATACGAAATTCCCAGAAAAATTACGTCAGTCATTAAAAAATGAAACAAGTGGCTATTTTCCTTATTCTGTAAAATGGATTGAAGGCAAATGGATCCTTAATTATCAAAAAGGAGAAATCCCTTTAGGTTCAGAAATAATCTCAATCAACAATGAAGAGATCGAAACAATCATTGAAAATCTATACAAATATTACACCACAGATGGTGTGAATACCACAGGAAAACGAATAGGCATAAACTATAGTTTTAGTAAATATTATCGATTGAATTATGGAATAAAAAATCAGTTTATAATTAGCTATAAATTACAAAAATCTAGTAAAATCGAGAGTGTCACTCTAAAAAGTATTGGCAATAAAGCCTATTATGAAAATCTGGAAAGTAGATACTCAAAACCTTTTGACAACGTGAATTACAAAGATTGGAACGAAAATGAAACATACCATTACAAAACAATAGACAAAACAACAGGTGTTTTGACAGTAAATAACTTTGGATTAGGAAATGAAAACGATCCAAAACATTTACGATACGTTTCTTTTTTAGACAGCATTTTTACACATATCAAAAATAATAAAGTGAAAAACCTGGTGGTTGATGTTCGCTATAATGGCGGTGGAACAGACCCGAATGATTTGGTGACGTATTCTTTTTTAACGGATCGAAATTTTTCGGAGAACAAACAAGCTTGGATCAGTTTTAAAAAAATCCCATATTTAAAATATATTTATACTAAAATTCCACGATTTTTAAGACCGTTTGGGGTCAGAAAATATAACAAACTAATTCAAAAACAATTCACAAATGAAGTGGATGGAAACTTTTATCAAGGTGAAACAAGTACAGACCATAAAGTTAGAACTCCAAAACCAAATGCTTTCCACGGAAATGTTTTCTTATTAATTAGCCCTAGGGTGGCATCTGCTGGTAGCCTGTTTGCTGCCATGGTCGCTGGAAACATAAACACCTCCGTCATAGGCGAAGAAACTATGGGTGGTTATTATGGGCATAATGGGCATTCAGAATTAGGATATATCTTACCAAAATCAAAAATAGAAGTGTTTTTCTCTGTTGTTAACTTAGAGCAAGACGTTCCTAAAAAGGGAAATCAAATTTACAACAGAGGTATTATTCCTGACATTATAGTTTCACAAAGTTTTGAGGACTTTTTAGAGCATAAAGACACCCAAATGAATTTCGTTCTAGACTTGATAAATAAAAATGATAAAAAATAGAATCACTTCACCAAGTTCTATCTCATTCCCTAATTTAGCGGTTCAATTTAGAAGGAACATACATGAAACCCGAAAACAAAACAACATTAGGTGCGGCTTACGGAGTCGCCTTTGGAATCATCATTGGAGTGCTAGTAGATAACATTGGGTTATGGCTAAGTTTGGGTGTCGCAATTGACTGTGGAGTAGGTAGTTATTTAGATCAACAAGACAAGGGAAATACGGACGACCCCAAAGAGTAACCTTCTTAAAACAGTCACACAACTAAACAGTGCTCATTTATTTTAAGCCGCATTAGACTGATATATTTGTAAAATAAAAGTCCAAAAAATGATTGTACATTTGGGAGCTTATATCATTAACCAATTTACAACCAGCTAGGCATGGCAAAACTTCCAAAACAATACCAGTTTTTAGACTTATCCGACTACGGTCGTACCGCAGGCAACTGGATTGCGAGTCAACTTAAAAACACGCGAGCAACGCCAATTCATGTAACAACACTTTTTATTGTTGCAGGGCTCATTGCTATTTGGTGTATGCTCAATGGCCACTATAAAACCGCCGCCTTTTTTATCATCTTAAAATCTATTTTAGACGCTGCCGACGGAGAGTTATCCCGCCTAAAAAACACCCCATCTTATACAGGAAGGTATTATGATTCTATTGCCGATTTCATTCTTAATTTTTGTTTCTTACTCGCCTTTTGGCACATCACAGAAGGCTCAATACTATATATGTTAATTGCCTTTTTTGGAATTCAACTGCAAGGCACGGTATACAACTATTATTATGTGATTTTAAGAAACGCCGTCGAAGGTGATTCCACCAGTCGAATTTTTGAAGATGCTGCACCAAAAGCCCTCAAAGGCGAAAGCCAACGCACAGTTAATATATTTTATAAAATCTACGATATACTATACATCACTTTTGACAAGATCATGTATTATATGGACAAAAACGCAAGTGACAGTCCGCCTTTTCCAAAGTGGTTTATGACACTCGTATCTATGTACGGACTTGGATTTCAACTCTTATTTATGGCAGCGATGTTAGCCTTGAAACTAGAAGCTTATGTGATTCCCTTTTTTATTGGATACTCCGCCTTGATAATCGTATTTGTAGGGATCCGAAAATTAGTACTGAAACCCTTATAAGTTTGGAGCAATTTTGGCAACTGCCGCAATCGTTTCGTCCAAATCTTCGTAGGTCAAAGCATCCGTAATAAACCAGGTTTCAAAAGCGCTGGGGGCGATATAAATACCCGCGTCAAGAAGCCCATGAAAAAAGGTTTTAAAACGTTCATTATTTCCTTCTGCAGCCGTTTCAAAATCAACCACTGGAGTTTCAGAAAAATGAATCGAAATCATAGACCCTATTCTGTTAATCGTATGTGTAATGTTATGTGCCGTTAAGGTCGCAGCAATCCCTTTATGTAGATATTCTGTTTTCTGAGCCAAGCGATCAAACACTTCGGCATCGGATTCTAAAGCCTGCAACATGGCATATCCTGCCGCCATTGCTAAGGGATTTCCACTCAAAGTTCCTGCTTGATACACAGGACCTAAAGGGGCTAAATGACTCATTATTTCGTGACGTGCTGCAAAAGCACCAACAGGCAATCCACCTCCGATCACTTTTCCAAAACACACAATATCCGCATTCACGCCATACAGCTCTTGAACCCCGCCGCGTGCCAAACGAAAGCCTGTCATCACCTCATCAAATACCAACACCGAACCATGTGCATCACACAAGTTCCGAAGACCTTCCAAAAATCCAGGATCTGGTGGAATACAACCCATATTTCCTGCAACGGGTTCCACAATGATACAAGCGATTTCAGAGGGGTTGGCCTCAAAAATAGCAGCCACTGCCTCTAAGTTATTATAAGGTGCTAAAAGCGTGTCTTTGGCAGTACCTTCCGTCACGCCCGGACTGTTAGGGCTTCCAAAAGTCACCGCACCACTCCCCGCTTGAATCAAAAAAGAATCTGAATGGCCATGGTAACAACCCGCAAATTTGATAATTTTTTCTTTTCCTGAAAATCCGCGTGCCAAACGCACGGCACTCATACAAGCCTCTGTTCCTGAATTTACAAACCGAATTTGATCGATATTGGGCACCATAGACACTGCCAATTCAGCAATTTTTGTTTCAATTTCCGTAGGCATTCCAAAGGAAGTTCCTAATTGAGCTTTCTCTATGACCGCCTCAATGACAGGCGGAAATGCATGCCCCAAAACCATCGGCCCCCACGAATTGATATAATCAATAAGGCGGTTGCCATCGGCATCATACAGATAAGCACCCTTCGCTTTGTTTACAAAAATAGGCGTCCCGCCAACGGCTTTAAAAGCACGTACTGGAGAATTAACCCCTCCCGGAATCACCTTTGAAGCGGCTTTGAATAATTGACTACTGCGTTGGTATTTCATGAAATTAGTTTGAAGTAATGATAAGTTTTTGACCAATGGTTAAATCTGTTGATTTCAGATTATTTTGTCGTTTGATCGCATCCACTGTGGTATTGTATAATTTTGAAATGGAATACAAAGTGTCGCCCTTTCTAATGGTATGACGTTTTTTTGTGGACTTGGAAGCCGTTTGTTTTTTGGAACGTGAATTTTTAGACTTCGTATCAAATTTATAAAGTTCATAACGCTCGATTAGAGCGATGAGTTTTTGAGGATATTTTGGATCGGTTGCATACCCCGCTTTGCGAAGGCCTCTGGCCCATCCTTTATAATCATCTTTTTTTAATTTGAACAACCCAGCATAGCGTTTGCGGTAGGCTAAAAATTCCGAATGGTCTCTAAAAGATTGACTCGGGTCTTTGTATTTTCTGAAACATTCTTGATCTTTATCGTCATCGTGGTAAACACGAGCGCCCGTCCAATCGTGACACTTGATCCCAAAATGATTATTTGCCAATCGTGCCAAACGTCCTTTTCCAGAGCCAGATTCTAAAATCCCCTGTGCCAAAGTGATACTCGCCGGAATATCAAATAATTGCATTTCTTTGACAGCAGCTTGTTTGAAATACGCAATGTATTCCAAAGTATTATTGATGATAGGTGTCTTTTTAGAAGGAACGGGTTTAGAAGGCTTTGTGACCGTGACCACCACTTTTGGAGGAGTTGGTCGGTCTTTCACCTTTTTGCGTGACCCACAACTGGTAACTAAAAATCCTAATAAAATAAAAGTTATAATGCGGTTCATATCTAAATTATTGTTTCTAATTGTTTTTGTTTCAATCTTAAATTCATTCCTTCAATGCCTTGTAATCCTCCCGTATGAATCGCTAATACTTTAGCGTCTTTTGGAATTTCACCCGTTTGAATCGCATCAAAAATGCCATACATCATTTTAGCCGTATAAACAGGATCTAAAGGAATCTTGTAAGTGGTTTTAAAGTGGTTCATAAATGTTATTAATTTAGAATCTACTTTAGCATATCCACCAAAATGATAAGCCTCCCACAATTCCCAATTCGGCTGTGTGGCAAATTTACAAATATCTTCGTTTAAAAAACCGCCTTTAAGGGCTGGAAATCCAATAATTTTTTGGGTGGGTAAACTCGAATTTATAAGCCCTGCAATGGTGCCGCCAGTTCCTACGGCACAACAAATGGTATCAAAAGTATGATCTTTCTCCGTAAGAATTTCTTCGCACCCTTTAATAGCGAGCGCATTGGTGCCACCTTCAGGGATGATATAGAAATTCTCAAAGCTTTCTAAAAGCGTCTTTAAATACGCTGGATTTGTTTTTTGTTTATAGGTCGATCGCGATACAAATTCTAAATGCATCCCACACGATTGTGCATATTTTAAGGTCGTATTCAGTTCGGGTTTTGAGGCTAATTCTTCCCCTCTAATAATTCCTACCGTAGGAATATTTAAAGCCTG
>Ga0209533_1004211_pt1 | contig 12566 bp, 8 predicted proteins | sample COG_04_FD_184748 | JGI IMG/M metagenome (GOLD analysis project Ga0209533, IMG submission 184748) | Pelagic Microbial community sample from North Sea - COGITO 998_met_04 (SPAdes) (version 2) | ecosystem: Environmental > Aquatic > Marine > Neritic zone/Coastal water | place: Helgoland, sampling... | reverse complement strand
CGCATTACAAAAAAACAACTCTATCGAAATTGTTCTGACGACCACCACCAGCACTGGCTACACGGAGGCCCGCAAACGTTACGGCACACAGGCATTAGCGATTGGAATATTCCCATTAGACTTTTGGCTATTCTCAAGCAAAGCTTGGGGCCGCATACAACCCGACGCCCTCATATTGACAGAAAGCGAGCTTTGGCCAGAGCATTTACATCAAGCAAGGCGTAGAAAAGTGCCCGCCTTCCTTGTCAATGCACGCATCTCAGATCGCAGTTTCTCTCGCTACCAGAAAGTGCAGTCCCTCGCGATGCGCATGCTACAAAAGTTTGAACTCATCTTCGCTGCGAGCCAATTAGATCGTGATCGCCTCGTCAGCTTGGGTGCGAATACAAATAAGGTGCGCACGCATGGTAGTATCAAATTCGATGTGTCCATGCCTGCTCTTTTAACGCAAGATGAATGTGAATCTCTTAAACGAAGTCTTGGATTTACGCTAAGTGCTTCAAAGCAACCCTTTGTTTTACTGGGCTCATCCACTTGGCCGGGCGAAGAAGCACGGCTCCTAGAAATTCAACAGGCACTCATTGAACAAGGCACCGATTGCCGCCTCCTCTTAGTTCCGAGGCACGCAGAACGGGCTCCTGAGCTTATCAAACTTCTTTCCAGCCAGTCACTCTCTTGGTATCAGCGCTCCTCGGGTGACGCGCCCCCTGCCGACCTACGGATTCATTTAGCCGACACAACAGGAGAACTGGCGCAGCTGAGCCAAGCGGCAGACTTAGCGTTCATCGGCAAAAGTCTACCCCCTCATCACGAAGGACAAACTCCGATTGAGGCAGCAGGATTAGGAATTCCTAGCGTAATGGGTCCAGTAATGAGTAATTTTAAGGATTTATGTCGATCACTGGTTCGAGCCGGTGCAGCACTGCAAGTGCACGACTCGGAGCAGCTCAAAACAAGGATCCTTGAATTGTCTACGGCCCCCGCGAAACTACAGGAGATGAGCCTGGCTGGACGCACTTGGCATAGCGCCAGTAGAGGTAGTAGCCAACGAATTGCAGCCGATATTCTAGCCTGTCTAGATGCTTAATTTTTGCACTGATTAGCGCTGAAAAATAAGTAAATCACCTTACATTGGTCAGTAAGCGCTTGAAGCCATGGACGCACCCTGGAGTAACGTCTTTTTAGAGTGGTTAAGGAGGCGTTCTAGCCAGCTATGCTAAGGGTTTAAGAGCAACCGTGAAAAACTGCTCTTTTGTGATAGATTTTAGTAGCATCAGTCGTCCTTCTTCAGCATTGTCTTCTCCTTATGTCAGAACAAGATAAGCCAGAAGATTTAGAACCTACCAAAGCTCGAAAAGACGTCGCAAACGACGCCCCTGAGGACGTTTATGACTCGTCCAAAATTCAGAAGCTCGAAGGCCTAGAAGGTGTCCGAAAACGCCCCGATATGTATATCGGCGACACCAACGAACGTGGCCTCCACCACTGTGTTTTCGAAATCGTAGACAATTCCATTGACGAAGCCCTAGCAGGCTACTGCTCGCAGATCACTGTCAGCATCCACAATGACGGCTCCTGCTCCGTTGAGGACGACGGTCGAGGGATACCAGTCGATATTCACCCAAAATATCAAATCCCGGCATTGGAGCTGGTCATGACCAACCTTCATGCGGGTGGTAAATTCGGCAAAGGCGCCTATCAAGTATCAGGCGGTCTCCACGGTGTGGGTGCAAAATGCGTAAATGCGGTTTCCGAATGGTTCGAGGTCGAAGTTCGGCGCGATGGAAAAGTCCATAAGATGGAGTTTTCTCGTGGAATCACCCAGAAGAAGATGAAGATCATCGGTGAGACCAAGCGCAACGGCACACGCATTGCGTTCTCACCAGACCCAGAAATTTTTCTTACGACGCGCGAATTCAAATTTGAACTTTTATCTAAGCGCCTACGTGAGCTAGCTTTTTTAAATCCAGGAATTAAGATCGTATTTGTAGATGAGCGTATCAACAAAACGGTGAGCTACATTTTTAAAGACGGCATCGCTGAATACGTGCTTTTCTTAAATGAGAACAAGAACGTCATTCACGAAAAACCCATCAGCTTCCACGGTGAAGCCCCGACTCCAAATCCAGATCTGGATGCGAACATCGTCGTCGACATTGCGATGCAATACAACGACAGCTACAGTGATCAGATCTACGCATACGCAAACTCAATTCATAATTTCGAGGGCGGCACCCACCTTACAGGTTTCCGCACTGCCCTCACTCGCGTTATCAATAATTACGCGAAACAAAACAATCTAATCAAAGACAAAGACCCAAACCTCAGCGGTGACGACACACGTGAAGGTTTAACTGCGGTCGTGTCGGTAAAAGTCCCTGAACCTCGCTTTGAGGGGCAGACCAAGACCAAGCTCTCAAATGGAGAAGTCGATGGTATTGTGCAGAAGATCACTGGTGAGGAATTGAAGTTTTACTTCGAGACAAACCCTCAAGTAGCTAAAGCTCTGATTGAAAAATGCCTACACGCTGCCCGTGCTCGTGAAGCCGCCCGTAAAGCCCGTGAAACCGTGCGCAAAGGTGCTCTTTCAGGCGGTGGCCTCCCTGGTAAGCTGGCTGACTGCTCCTCCAAAGACCCTGCAGTATCCGAACTCTATATTGTGGAGGGTGATTCTGCGGGTGGTTCCGCTAAGCAGGGCCGCGACCGCGCCACGCAAGCCATCCTGCCGATTCGCGGCAAACTCTTAAACGTTGAAAAAGCACGCCTCGATAAAGTGCTCAACAATAACGAAATTCGCAGCTTGATCACTGCTCTCGGCACTGGCATCGGTGATCACGAAGGTGATGGAGCGTTTGACGCCTCCAAGGCTCGTTACCACAAGGTCATTCTGATGACGGATGCGGATGTCGATGGTGCGCACATTTGCACGCTTCTATTGACCTTTATCTTCCGACAAATGAAGGGGCTCATCGAAGCTGGCTACGTATATATCGCACAACCACCACTGTATAAAATTAAACGTAAGCGCCGCGAACAATACATCGATAATGATGCGCAGCTCAATCGTATCCTGCTTGAGCTTGGCACTGAAGATGTCGACCTCGTTCGCCTTCGTGACAACAAAGATCTTGATGGCACGACAATCGATAAGATTGTCGAGATTCTCTCACGCCTTGAAACGGTGGGACGTGGGGTCACACGCTACGGCTGTGAATTCGCCGATTACCTCGATGAACATGACAAGGAGACTCAAGCACTCCCACGCTATATCGTTCGCATACGCACTGGTAACAATGAAAAGTTTCGTTTCCTAATTGGCGATGACGAACGTGCCGCTTTTCACCAAGAGTATGGACTCGGAGATTCCGATTTTGAAGATACCTTGCTTCGGGAAGCCGACACGGAAGACGGGCAACGCGTGCAACAGCGCATTTCACTGCACGAGATTTTCGAATCCACAGAAATGACCAAGCTTCTTCGTGAACTGTCTGCCACAGGAATGGACGTGAACAAATTTACGAAGTCCGAAGAACCACGTTACCAGCTCATTGAGAACAAGGGCGTAGAAAAGAAAGAGAACATCACTGAACTCCACTCAATAATCGAGCTGGTTGAAAACATCCGCACGATCGGTCGTCGCGGGCTAAGTATTCAACGATATAAAGGCCTTGGGGAAATGAATCCTAAACAGCTCTTCGAAACCACAATGGACCCGAAGACTCGCAATCTACTCAAGGTCAATATCGCCGACGCCGCTGTAGCGGATGGTGTCTTCTCCATGCTCATGGGTGAAGACGTCCCTAGCCGCCGCGCCTTCATCGAAGACAACGCGCTAAACGTATCACACCTCGACGTCTAACACTCATTTTATCGAAGCAACGAAGCTAACTTCTAGCTACTAACTTCTAACTTCTTTTCAACATGTCCGAAGAATTACCACCATCTATTCCCAGCGAGAATAATCCCGCTGAAGTGACGTCGATTATCGATATCATGCAGACCGCCTACATCGATTACTCGATGTCCGTGATCGTCTCGCGCGCCCTGCCCGATGCACGTGACGGCTTTAAGCCCGTGCAACGCCGTATTCTCTACGCAATGCTTCGAGAAGGCCTACTCCACAACCGCAACTTTGATAAGTGCGCGGGTGTGGTCGGAGAAGTCTTGAAGAACTATCACCCACACGGTGACGGCTCCGTTTACGACACGCTCGTTCGATTGGCTCAAGATTGGGTCATGCGTTACCCGCTCATCATGCCGCAAGGTAACTTCGGTTCGATTGATGGCGATCCACCAGCTGCGTATCGTTACACTGAGTGTAAGCTTCAGTCCATTGCCGAAGAAATGCTTAAGAATATCGACGAAGATACCGTCGATTTCGTGCCTAATTATAAGGAAAGCACTACGGAGCCTTCCGTGCTTCCAGCGGCAATGCCAAATTTGTTGATGAATGGCTCAACAGGGATCGCGGTCGGCATGACCACAAATATCCCGCCGCACAATCTCGGCGAGCTGATCGACGCGACCTGCGCAATCATCGACAATCCTTCGATTGAAATGGATGATCTAATAAAGATCATCCCCGGTCCAGACTTCCCTGGCGGTGGTTTTGTCCACGGCACAGCCGGCATCCAAAGCTACCTACGCACTGGTCGCGGAATCGTTCGCACGCGCGGCATAGCTGAGGTCGTTGAGTCCAAAGGAAAAGAAGAGATCATCATTTCCGCAATCCCCTACAATGTGAATCGAGCGTCCCTAGTGATGCGTATTGCTGAACTCATTACCACAAAGGCGATCGATGGCATTTCCGACCTACGTGATGAGTCCACAGAAACGACTCGCATCGTTATCGAACTCAAGCGCGGCGCGATACCGCGCGTGATCATCAATCAACTCTACAAGAGCACTCCACTCGAAAGCTCCTTCGGCGTCATCTTACTCGCGCTCGACAACCGTCGCCCGAAGCAAATGAACATCAAAGAGATGATCAACTGCTACGTCGACCACCGTCGTGAAGTTATCTACCGACGCACGCAATTCCAACTTCGTAAAGCAGAAGCACGTGCACACATTCTCGAAGGCTTCAAAATCGCTCTAGATAACCTAGACGACTTCGTTAAGATCATACGCGCATCCAAAAACCGTGAAGAAGCGAAGGTCAACCTGATGGCGAAGTATCCGCTCTCAGAAATACAAACCAATGCAATTCTCGAACTACGCCTCTATCAACTGACCGGTCTTGAACGCGGCAAAATTGAAGAAGAGTATCTCGCGCTTATGGCGCTCATCGAAGAGCTTCGCCACATTCTCAATAACGAGCAGCGCTTGCTCGAAGTGATTAAGCAAGAGCTTGGGGAGATGAAAGCCAAATATAGCAATCCACGCCGCTCGAAGATCCTAGATGTCGATGGCGATCTCAGTATGGAAGATATCATTCCAAATGAAGGCTGTATGATTACCATCACCCACAAGGGCTTTATGAAACGCACCTCTCTCGACGAATACCGCTCGCAGAAACGCGGCGGTAAGGGAGTAATCGGATCTGGCCAATATGAGGACGACTTCGTTGAACACCTCTTCACCGCAAGCACACACGACTATATCATGTTCTTCATGAACAACGGTCGAGTATATGTTGAGAAGGTTTACAACATTCCTGAAGGTAGTCGCACGGCTAAAGGCCGAGCGATCGCGAATATCATCGAACTGCAAAAAAATGAGAAAATTGCAGCCATGATTTGTGTGAAAGACTTTGACGAATCGGAGCATCGCATCGTTCTCGCTACCGAGAATGGCGTGACCAAGAAGACCCTACTCTCAGACTATCGTAACCATCGCAAAGGCGGACTCATCGGCATCAATATTGATGATGGTGACAACCTTGTCGGCGCTCGCCTGACGAATGGTAACGACGATATTCTACTAGTCACCAGCAACGCGCAGTCCATTCGCTTTAACGAGTCCGACCTCCGCGATCAAGGACGCGCTACACGTGGTGTCCGTGGTATCAAGCTCAAAACAGATAAAGATAAAGTGGTCGCTATCGAAATCGTTAACGATGAGGAGAAGCTTCTCATTGCAGGTGCCAACGGACTCGGCAAGCGCACTGACTTTAGCGACTATCGCGTCCAATCGCGTGGCGGTTCTGGGATCATTGCAATCAAATCCGACAAAGTCGCTGGCGCACTCAGTGTCACCGATGAGGACGAGATTATGATGTTTACACAGAAAGGACAAGCCGTCCGTAGCCCGATCAAAGATGTCCGCATCACTGGTCGCGCGGCAAGTGGCGTCAAACTAGTCAATCTAGCTGACAAAGATAGGCTCATCGGCATCAGCAAGGTTATTGCCTCTGAAGAAGACGAGGCAGGCGATGGCGAAGAAGGCAGCGAAGGAGCAGCTGAAGCACCCGTAGAGGGCGGCGAGGAGTAAGCCCGTTCACACTTCAAGACACTAAGGCCGCTCATTTAGAGCGGCCTTTTTTGTAATGCCCGTGTATTATTTAGAGAATTTGTTAAGGACAAAGGTTTACATTAGTCAAAAGCATCACCATAAATAGAACATGCCAATAAGCCTCCTCCACTCAACGTCGACAAAGTTCACAAGTCTGCTTTATTTCGCTGTGTTTAGCTGCTTGGTGGCTACCTCTGTAAACGCGAGTGAGATTCAAGTGGGTTCAAGTTATGCTGATGTAATTCAAATACTGGGAGAACCCGATGGAGAGCTAAAGCTTGGTCAAAAATCGATTCTCACCTACGGCAAAGCCAAAATTAAACTCCTCAATAACAACGTCGTCTCAGTAAGCTCCGAGCTAGAGAAACAACTCTTGGAGCGGAGTCAGACCAAGTCTGAAGTCGAAGCGAATCGGGACAAAGGTCTTGTGAATTTCAGGGGTAAGTGGGTCACGCCAAATCAAAGGGATGCTGTGCTCAAATCAGAATTAATAGCCAAACAAAAGTATAATAAATCCAGAAGCGTAGCGCTTCACAGCCAACAACTCTGGCACACTGACGTCAATAGAGCGATGCAACTGGCTAAATCCACAAATAAACAGCTGCTCTTAAACTTTACTGGGTCCGACTGGTGTGGATGGTGCATCCGACTGGATAATGAAGTATTTTCTCAACAAGGCTTCATCAATTATGCCAAAAGTAATTACATTCTAGTCAAAGTTGACTTCCCGAAACGTAGCACTCAAACCGATCAACTTAGGAAGCAAAATAGGAGCCTAGCCAATAAGTATAGGGTCCGCGCTTACCCGACCATAGTGCTCGTGGATTCTAACGGAAAACCATTAGCTCGGAGTGGCTATGTCAAAGGTGGTCCTGAGGCCTTTCTTCGCACACTTAGGTAGGCCCTCGATCCCTTACCTTCTAACTTTTGCTTCCGGCTCGGCTTGGTCGGACGGCCCTAAACTACTTCGAGCGCAATAAAAATGCCTGGAATGCTTGATCTACATTCTGCGGGCCTTTCGACCGAGTGAAACCTAGGTTTTCTGCCTGTTGACGCAAACTTCTACCTGAAGCACCCAGTCGTCTCGATCCTACTAAATGGCGTAGATAAGCGATTGGGCGAGTTCGTGGGGTAGAGAATGCATCCTTCATAAGGTAAACTCTCTATTTTTCACATGCGGTTTTCCATTATATTCTGCGAAGATAGACCCCTTTTACAGATTGATTACAAGCCTGGTGCACAAATAGACATCTATTCTCAAGCTAGGAAAAATCAAATTTCACTTCATGGCCGACCACCTTCAATTTAGCATCGAAGTCCTTGCCAGCCTTAGACTTAAAGCCTTTTAGAACTCCAGAAGTGCCACCTTCAAGCACCTGTTTCACTTCATCTAAAGCGATCTGCCGCTGAGCCATAGTTTTCCATACTACGAACTTACAGCCATTGCGCCAATTGGAACAACCGTAGGCCTTAGCGCCCTCAACCACATCACCTCCACAGACAGGACAAGGCCCAATTGTGGAGTCGTCACGACCGCCCTTCTCCACTTCAGCTTCTTCGTGCTGTAATTTGCCTTTCTTATTCAAAATCAAAGTCGAGAAGTGTTTCTTTCCTTTAATTGTGATTGGATGCGGCGTAAGGCTACGCTTGTGTGACAGTATCTCTCGTGCCAGTTGTGGAGGTATATCCACCCCCCAATGCTTTGCGGGTAGCACGAATTTACACCCCTGTTTCCACTGCGTGCAACCGTATGCTTGTTTACCGCGCATGACTGGTGAATTACAGATCGGACAGGGCCCTAGATGTAACAAATCGATCGTTTTCGCTGCGGTGCACTGTAAAATCTCACGGGTATAATCTGCGACTTCGGACATGAATTGAGACGAATCATACTCACCCCGTTCCACTTGTTTGAGACGAAACTCCCAATCACCTGTAAGCTCTGGTGATTTTAAACGCTCATCTTGAATCAATGAAACCAATGCACGACCAGACTCAGTGCTGACTAAGCTTTTACCTTTGCGCTCTACATAGGTGCGCTGGATCAACACCTCAATAATTGAAGCGCGTGTCGCAGGCGTGCCGACCCCTTTGTCTTTAAGTGCTTCCTTTAAGTCTTCGTCTTCGATGACTTTACCCGCAGTTTCCATGAGCTGCAGCAAACTGGCCTCATTGAACCGCTTCGGAGCCGAGGTTTTAAACTGAGGCAGTGATGGTTCGTGCGGATTACTTTCACCTTCTTGAAAATCGGGAAGTTCTTGAGCACTTTCCTCCTCCTCGCCTTCCTTAGCGTTCTCAGAGACCGCTGCTTTAGACTCTTTTGGATATAAAGCCTGCCATCCAGCATCAATGACTACCTTGCCTCGCGCCCTAAAAGCTTCGCTTGCAGCAACTGCCTCCACTACGGTGACCGCCTTCATACAAGCCGGATAGAAGACCGCTATCAAACGTGTAACGACTGCATCGTATAGTTTGGCTTCATCGCCACTCAGACGGTCGCCGAGAATTTCGGTGGGAATGATCGCGTGGTGGTCGGACACCTTCTTATCATCTACGATCCGTTTCGTAAACTTCAGCTCGGTAGTATTTACAGGTTCAAGCTCGGCCGACTTAATCCGTCGAAGTGCTTCAAGCAGCGGCGCAATAGTAGGTTCAATATCTGAACTTAAATACCGACTATCTGTTCGCGGATACGTCAGGTGCTTACTTTCGTAGAGACTCTGAGCGAGCTTCAGCGTCTGATCCGCAGTAAACCCGTAACGTTTATTCATGTCCTGCTGCAACGAGGTCAAATCATACAGCAGCGGCGGATTGGCTTTCTCGTTCTTCTTAGTAACGGATTGGATCACGAGTTCCTCTCCGTTGACTCTTTCTATTACGGCTTCGGCCTTGGTCTTGTCTTCAAACTTGCCCACAGTATGCTTAAACTTTGCGCCACGACACACTGTATGCACTTCCCAGAAATCCTTTGGTATGAAAAATTCAATATCTAAATCGCGATTCACAATCATCGCGAGAATCGGCGTCTGCACACGCCCCAAGCTCAGCAATAGATTACGTTGGCCATACTCCACCGTAAAAAACCGCGTAGCATTCAGACCCACAATCCAGTCGGCCTTACTGCGACACTTCGCTGCGGCGTATAAATTATCATAGGCTGAACTCGACTCCAGTTTAGCGAAGCCTTTCTGGATCGCGGACTCTGTAAGCGAACTGATCCATAACCGCTTGCAAGGCTTCGACTCACACTTCGCCCAAGTTAAGATATAACGAAAAATCAACTCCCCCTCTCGTCCCGCGTCCGTCGCACATACAATTTCCTCGGCCTCTTCAAAGAGCCGCTTAATTGTCATCAACTGCTCTTCAGCTGAACCGTCCTTCCGAGTTCGCAACTTAAATTCGCTGGGAATAATGGGGAGATTACTCAGCCGCCAAGATTTCCATTTTGGATTATAATCCTCTGGTTCCTGCAACTCAACCATATGGCCAAATGCCCAGGTCACAATCCACGCATCACCTTTAAGAAAGCCTTTTCCTTGGCTGGTGGCGCCCAAAAACTTAGCGATGTCGCGAGCCACGGAGGGCTTCTCTGCTAAAACAACTTTCATTCAAGCTCAACGACACTGCCCAACTCCACATCATTTAAGCATAGACCATACGCGCACATTGATCACAAAAATGTGGTTCACCTGGGACCATCGCAGCTTTGGACACTTCATTCGACACGCGTAGATGGCAACCACCGCACTTGTGTGCTTCAATTGGCACCACGTAAGGAGCACGCTTGGTCAACGTTCTAACACGATCGTAGTGCTCTAAATAGCCCGCATCTGCATCGTCACGACACTTGTCTAGCGCAGATTTAGCAGCATCAATCGACGCCTTCAAATTCGCTTCACGTTCACCCAGTAAAGTGATTTCATTTCGCTGCACTTCAATCCGCTTATCAATTAAAGCCTTCTCCGCCTCAAAGGACTCTCTCTGCGTATCAATTTCCAACATCAGCTCGATTTCCTGCTCTTCCAACTGGCTGATTTCAGCTTCAGTCTGCTCGATCTGTAAAGTCATGGCACGATAATCGTCATTCTTTTTGATTTCTAGCTGCTGTGTGCGAAATCGAGCCAACGCGGCCTCTTTAGACTTCACTTCAACATCGAGCTCATGCCGTTGCACCTCTTTTTCCTTTAGTGCCTGACTCGCTGCCTCAGTATTTGCCTCCTCACTTTGAATTAACTTTTCAATCGCTGCCCTCTCCAGCGGTATCCTATCGAGCTCCTGCTCGATTTTCTGTAGCGATGTGTCGCGGTCCTGGACAATAAGAAGCTTTTCGATTTGCGGGTCAGACATATGTGAGATAACTCTCCTTTACTCAAAACTCAACACCACACAGAGCAACACAAAAGACACCATGAGCGACACTTCTCTCCAAGATCAAATCGACGACGCTACACTCGACTTCACATTAGGTGAAAGCGCTGCCGCAATTCAAAAGCTGCAAATTTTGGTCGATGCACACGCCGATTCCTTCGAAGCATGGCACGCCCTGACAGAAGTCTACTTTTCTGAAGCCGATTACGATGCGGCACTCTCAGCGGGAGAAGCCGCTCATGGACTCAAGCCGGACGACATTCATATCAACACCAGCCTGTCTCGCATTTGGATGGAACGTGGAGATAAGAACAAAGCCGAGCACTTCGGTGCGCAAGCTCGAATGCTCGGTTGGAAGGACGAACTAAAATCTCCCCCCGAAACGGACTCCATTTCTTAGCGATTCAAGGCATTGACAGTTGAACCGAGCGAGCTCTAAAGTGCACCCACATGGAAGATGTAACTTACACCCTAGAATTTGAAAAACCTCTACGTGAGCTAGAGAAACAGCTCATCACGCTTCGCACTGTCTCCGACGAGTCCAAGGTGGACGTCAGCAGTGAAATCAAAGCTATTGAGGAAAAAATAGAAAAAACTAAATCGGATATTTATTCGAACCTCACACCTTGGCAACGCGTGCAACTCTCGCGCCACCCCAAACGCCCCTATTCACTAGATTATATCGCACAAGTATTTACCGACTTCGAAGAACTTCATGGAGATCGTCGCTTTCGCGAAGATGCTGCCATTGTTGGTGGTCCAGCCTTCCTTGATGGCCAAGCAATTATGGTAATCGGTCAGCAAAAAGGCCGAAACACCAGAGACAATTTGAAGCGCAATTTTGGTTGCCCACACCCAGAAGGTTATCGTAAAGCGATGCGCTTGATGAATATGGCAGAAAAGTTTGAAATGCCAATTGTGACACTCATTGACACTCCTGGTGCCTATCCCGGAATCGGTGCAGAAGAACGACACGTTGCCGAAGCAATCGCAGTGAACATTCGAGATATGAGCGCACTTAAGGTCCCGATCATTTCAATTGTGATTGGAGAAGGAGGTTCGGGCGGTGCGCTTGGCATGGCAGTCGCTGACGAAGTGATGATCATGGAAAACAGCTACTATTCGGTAATTTCTCCAGAAGGCTGCGCTGCTATTTTGTGGAAGGACCGAGCCGCAGCACCCAAGGCAGCCGACGCCCTCCGCTTTAGTCCAGAGCATTTAAAAGAATTTAAGGTCGTAGATCGCATCATCAAAGAACCAACAGGAGGCGCCCATCGCGACCACTCAATCGCTGCAGCTGCTGTCAAAGAAGCGATCACCGACTCGCTTAAAAAACTCCAGAAGAAGAGCACTAAAAAACTACTGGATGAGCGATACGCCAAGTTTCGTAATCTCGGCATTTTCGCTGAAACCGTTGAGGCATAATCGACTTGCTGTCTACTTTCAAAAAGGCTGCTAGGTTTACGAGCCTTTTTGAATTCTTTAATGGGAGGACCTGTTCCGCTATGTCCGCAAAGCGAAAGCTCATCGCAGCCATCGAGTGAGGTTGACCGGCCCTCCCATCCCGATAGGAGGATATGTGCTCAACTCTACCCTACCAGCTCACACGCAAACCATCATAGGCTAAACGCACATTATCAGGTAGTGCATTTTCCGTAGTCTCGTGATCTACCATGTAGGTCATGTGCGTGAGAAAAGAAATCTGCGCACCCATTTCAACGGCAGTCTGCGCGGCTTCATCAACG
>Ga0209533_1004198_pt1 | contig 12582 bp, 10 predicted proteins | sample COG_04_FD_184748 | JGI IMG/M metagenome (GOLD analysis project Ga0209533, IMG submission 184748) | Pelagic Microbial community sample from North Sea - COGITO 998_met_04 (SPAdes) (version 2) | ecosystem: Environmental > Aquatic > Marine > Neritic zone/Coastal water | place: Helgoland, sampling... | reverse complement strand
ATAATTGAAATTTTAGCTAACTTATGAGGAAATATTGAGTTTAAATAAATAGTATTTTTGAAATTATTTATTTCTTTTCTATGCTTAATAACACCAATAGTGTTAATTAAATAATCTGGTTTTACTCTTTTAAAAATATGTTCTATATCTGAAAAATTTTTTAAAGGATCATATTTGTAAATGTTCTTATTTTTTAATATCAGCCGGTTATCTCTTGAAGTTCCAAATACCTTAACTTTTTTATTACTTAAAAAATTATATAGCTGATGTCCTATCATACTACCCATTCCAAAAATCAAAATTTTTATCATTTATCTAAATCCAAGTAGTTTCTTTTATCCATAATGTAATCAGTTATATTATTATAAGTTTTACTGTAATCTATACATTTCAAGTTAGGTAACACAAATTGTGAATTTTTAAAATAATCTAAATTAAATAATTTTCTGAATTTTGATAAATAGATAAATTTTTCTAATAATTGGAATTCATTATCGTTCAAAAAATTATTGTATTGTGATTTTAATAATAATTGCTCTAAATTTTCGTTAGATACAACATCTTCTGTGAAACCCCTGTATTTATAATATGCTCTTCCAGCAACTAGTGTTTTAAGTTTTAAATAACTAAATTCTAAGCCTAAAGTAGATGAATATACTATTCTATGGTTTGATATTTTTGCTAAAGAGTAACTTGATATATTAGAATTTGCTTCTATAAGAATTAAGTTATCATTTATATAATCTTTAAACTCTTCTTGAATATATTTATTAACTGGTCTTGTTGATCTTGCATGAAAGTCTACCTTCGCTTCAGCAGGATGACATCTAATTACAACATTATAATCTTTATTTTTAGATGCAAATTTAACAATCTTTTCTAGGAAATCATACGAATCTTCAAATGCATCATCTATACCAACATTTGTAGAGTCCCAATCCATATTAGGAAAAATTGAAATTATTTTTTTACTCTTATCAATATTTAATTCTTGTAATATCTTTTGTTCTTCCTCAATTATATTCTCATCATAGTATTTCCAAGGTGTACTTAAACTTTTAGATTGAAGAAACATATAATTTTCTACCTCTTTTTTTTTTTCACTACTGAAATCTTCTAATTTAACTCTGTTCCAGATCTTATTCGAAATATTTTGTTCATGTGCTATCTCATCCTTAGAAAACATCGATTTAAACCCTTGATTAAAAACATCCCAGGAATATGCGCTAATCTTATTTAATTTCGCTTGATTGAACAGAATTCCACTTTGAATATTTTTAGCACCTATCGTCACAATTTTTGTAGGTCTGTATATCTCTAAAATTCTTTTTATAGATTTGACCGTTTGAACAGTTGTATTGTATAATTTTAAAATAACTGCTTTATTTTTAGATAAATTTTTTGTCTTACCTTTAAAATAATGCATAAAACTTGTATTAAAATTAAGTGAATAATCAAAATCATTAACAATTAATTTTTTAAATTTATTATCAGTAAAGTTTTTAAAATTATCTTCTTCCACATCAACATCTAAATCTTTATTAAATTTTTTTGTGTTAATATAATCGTGTCCAAAAGCCTTTAATCTAATAATATTACTTAAATGACATATTTTACAATTAGGTTTTGTTATAGAATAAGTCATTCGCTCGCAGTAAGAATTACCACCACATATTAAAAATTTTACAATATTACCTTTTTGCTTAAGTTTATTTCCAAGTATATAATTTACCCAGGAAAAATCTTCATGATATTGATTATTGATTATTATAGTTTGTTTTTCAATAGTACTGTTTTTTTCTGGTCTGTAAGAAAAAATGTATATTTTTAAAATTTTAAAAAAATCCTTAATAAGATCATAATAAATCTGTTTTATAATTCTCATATTTCTTTATACCTTGTTCAAATTTTTCTAAAAAAGATTTATGACTAAAGTTTAAATCATAATATTTTTTTGAATTCATGGAAAAAAATTTAATTTCTTTTTTCTTAATTTTTAAAATTTTTAATATAATTTTATTAATATCAATACTAGAAAAACTTTTATTAGCAAACCCGCATTTTGCTTCATTTACTATATCTGAGGATTCACCGGGAGCTATGGAAATAATTGGCTTGCCTGAAGCCATATAAGCTATTAATTTGTTTGGCACAGTAATAGAAAAAACATTTTTATTTTTTAATGTTAAAAGCATGAAATCTGCTATTGAAAAATATAAAGGTATTTTTGATATTTCTTGCTTTCCATATAGAATTAGGTTTTGTAAATCATGTTTTTTTTTTAATCTATTTATAGTTTCAAATTTTGATCCTGTCCCAACAATTAAAAAATTAATTTTTTGATTTTTGAATTTTTTAGCTAAGTTAACAATTAATTTAACATTTTGTGCATCACCGATATTGCCAGCAAACATTAAATTTAGATTATTATTCAAATTTAGTTTTTTTTTGAAAGAATTAGACTTTATAGGTTTAATAATTGTCTGGACTAAGTTTGGAAGATAAAAAACAAATTTATTTTTAAATTTTATCTTAAGATTTAAAACCATTGATTTTGATTGTGCAAATAAAATATCTGAATTTTTATAGATATAATTAGAAATAATTTTTGCTATTTTGTAGACAATTTTTGATTTAACATGAGATGTTCCTTTTAGTGTTTCTGGCCAAAGATCTTGAACCCAAATTATTAAAGGTATCTTTTTAATTTTTGAAAATAAAATTCCTGCTATAGCTGAGGTGATGGGAGATGTTTGATAAACTAAAATATAATCATACTTTTTAAAAATATAATAGAAAATATAAATTGAACTAAATAAAGAAAACGAAATATAATTTATAATCAATCTAAAATTACTTGAGTTGCCCCTAGGTATAATTGGGCATCTTAAAATTTTAATACCTTTATATTTTTCTTTGTTTTTATTAAAAAAATTATAATCTTTAAAAAATTTACCTTCTGGATAATTTGGTTTTGATGATAAAACGTCAATTTTAAATTTTTTTATTTTTAATAGGTTAGCAACATCATTAATTGTAAACTGTTCGGGCCAAAAATATTGTGATATTAATAAAACTCTATAATTTTTCATAGAGTCTTATATATTCTTCAATCCTAGCATTAAAAGATAAGTTTTTGTTAATAAAATCTTTTGCTTTAATAGTTTTAGATTTCCAAAAATCATAATTGTCAAATATATCCTCTACAATTTTAGAGAATGATATAATATCATCAAACTCAACTACTGCTCCAGCATCAAGTCTTAGAACATCTTCTCCACTTCCTGTATTTTTAGTTACTAATATAGGCGTCCCACACAATACTGCTTCAATTGGTGCCCATGCACCTTGTTCTAATCTTGACAATTGAACAACAAGATCAGAATCATAAAGTGCATCGTTTTTATCTTCACCTGATAAAAAACCTATATATTTTATATTGTCAGTTATATTTAGACTTTTTGCTAATCTTAATGCTTCATCCAAATACCCATCATCAGATCCAATTAAACATAATAGATAATCTTTCTTAGATTTTTTAAGTAAATCAGCAAATCCCTTTAACAAATAATCTACTCCTTTGATATAATGAATTCTTCCAAGAAATGTTATTACTTTTTTATCTTCACTAATATTAAACTTTTTTCTAAAATTATTTTTTAAAAATATTCTATTAAATTCATCAGTGTCAAAGGGAGGTGAAATTATCTTAATCTTATTTTTATCAATTTTTGAGTCTAGTTCTAGATATTCTTTTTTACCAACTTCAGTTTCTGCTATTAAATATTTTGCATCTCTTAAAATTCGCTTTCCTATAATAAAATCAAAAACTTTTTTTAATAAGTTTTTATTTGTAAAATAAGGAAGTGATCCGTGAGCATCCATTATATATTCTTTTTTAAAAATTCTACAAAACAGGTAAATTACTATATTTTGAAAAGTTCTAAAAACATGAAGATGTAGAATATCTATTGATTTAATTTCTTTTAATAAAAAATTAATATAACCAGGTGTTATTGAGAAACCATATTTATCTAAATATGAATTACAAACAGCAAATTTTGTTTTTTTTAGTTTAGAAGCTAGTATATTATCAAATTTATAAGAGCCACATAAAATTGTATTATCTACATTCTTTTTTTCTAATGCTTTAGAGAGTTTGAACATTAAGTCAGAGGTTCCACCAGCAAATTTAATTGAAAAAAAAATATAAGCCTGAACAATTTTCAAGTTAAAAACTCCTTAATATTGTTTGTGAAATACTTTTATAATCAAGTTTGGATAATTTAAGTAAATGATTTCTGTCACCAACTTCTTTCTGAAATGAGTTTTGGATTCCTAGAGTCTTGAATACTTTACAATAAATTTTATTACTCATACAAACTTCAGAAATAGCACTTCCTAGGCCTCCAAAAATAGAATTTTCTTCAATTACAAATATTTTTTTATAAAGTTTGCATAATCTTTTTATTTCATTGTTATCTAATGGCTTTAACGTATGACAACTAATTAATGTAGGATTAAGACTTTTTTTCTTTAAAATCTCACAAGCTTTAATAGCTTCACTAACTGCTCCTCCTATCGCAAATATGATAATCTCTTTTCCTTTAATGATTGTTGAAAACTTACCAAACTTAAATTTTGGCTTTAATATTGTTTTTTTAGTTTCTAAACCTACGTCTACATCTCTTTTTTTGTCTAGCCTTAAATAAAAAACACCCTTCGCTTTAGATAAAAATTTTGTTGCCTCCTCTGTTTCTTTAGAGTTGAATGGAGAAACTATCTTGACCTCAGGTAATGATCTCATAATACTTAAATCCTCTGTTGCATGGTGTGAAAAGCCTAATGGACCATAGCTATACCCTCCTCCAACATTAACTATTTTAACATTTGCTGAATGATAAGCGGCATCATTTCTTATTTGCTCTAAACATCTTAGTGTTGGAAAATTACCCAATGAATATACAAATACATTAAATCCTTTTTTAGACAACCCAACAGCAACTCCAATCATATTTTGTTCTGCCACACCAACATTTATAAAATTTTTTGGAAACTTTTTAATATAATTATCTAAAACACCAAAACCCAAGTCTGCAGTAACTAAAATTATTTTATCATTTTTTTTAGTTAAATCAGTTAAAGTTTTAATGAATACATCTCTCATTAAATTTTTAATCTCTTTGTTAAGTCTTTTCTAGCCTGGTATAATTCTTCTTTGCTTGGAGACCTGTAATGCCACAAAATATTTTTTTCCATAAAGGAAACTCCTTTGCCTTTTACTGTATTTGCAATAATACATAAAGGTTTCTTATTTTTTTTGTTAATTTTAAATGCTCTTGATAATGAATTAAAGTTATGGCCGTTAATTTTCTTTACACTCCACCCAAAAGATTGCCATTTTTTTTCAAAAGGCTCTAAATTCATTGTTTTCTTTACAGTATCTAAACTTTGTAATTTATTATAATCAATTATGCATATCAAATTGTTTAGTTTAAAATGTGAAGCAAATAATGCTGCCTCCCAAATTGAACCTTCATCGCACTCACCATCACTTAAAACAACAAAAGTAAGCCTTTTTTTATCATTATTTAAAACATTTCCGTATGCAAGGCCACATCCTATGGATAAACCATGGCCCAATGAACCAGTTGAAAAATCTACTCCATTAATTCCATAATGTGAAACATGTCCACTTAGTTTTGATCCATTTTTATAATATGAATTTAGCTGCTTGTCTGAAATCATATTAATTTTATTCAAACACGTATACAAAGCAAGTCCAGCATGGCCTTTGCTAAGGACAAAATCATGGTTTGATTTTTTTTTTTTAAATTTTATTATTTTACTATAAATAAAAAAGATTATATCTAAACATGAATATATAGATCCAATATGAGATGCTTTTGATACATGAATGATTTCTAAAATTTTAAGCCTAAGTTTATTTCCTTCTTTAAAAAAGTTTTTTTTATTTAGTATCATAAAAATTTTTTATACTTTTTGAGATATATCTAGCTTCATTCTCAGTAACGGAAATATTCATTGGCAACATCACTAATTGTTTAAAAATTTTTTTACTATTAAAACTGACATCACCAATATTAAGTTTTTTAAAATCACATAAAGATTTTCCTCCCCACTGTCTGAGAGTTCCAATATTATTTGAACTTAAAAACTTGCAAAGATTATTGCTATTTTTGGCAATTATTTCAAAATTTTGGAAAGCATCATAATTATCTGAATTTTCTTTTGGAGGTGGTGGCATACTAATCTGCTTAACATTTTTTAACTCTTGATGATAAATTTTAGCAATGCTTCTTCTTATCCTAATAAAATTTGGTACTTTTGTTAGTAAATAGTCTAGCGTAGCCGCCTCTATATTGTCTAGTCTTGCATTGAATCCCCATACTTTAATGTCATCACCTGATCTGCCATGATCTCTTAAAGCTAAAAGTTTTTTATAAATATTTCTATTATTTGTTATAACGGCTCCACCGTCTCCTAAGCATCCTAAAATTTTTGCAGGGTAAAAACTAAAACAACCTCCATAACCAAAAGTGCCTGCATGTTTATTTTTATAAAATGCCCCAAGCCCTTGAGCAGAGTCTTCAAATATTTTTAATTTATATTTTTTTGAAATTTCAATGATTTTACTCATGTTGGCAACTCTGCCATTTAATTGAGTAATTATAATTGCTTTTGTTTTAGAGGTTATTTTTTCTTTAATTTTTTTTTCATCAATAAGATAATCCTCCTCTCTAATGTCAAGCAATACAGGTTTTGCACCCGCAAAATGAATTGCACTAGCAGTTGCGATCATTGTGTGCATTGAAACCAGAACCTCATCTCCTTTTCTTAAACCAGCTGCCATTAAAAGCATTTGCAACCCATCTGTTGCATTTGACACACCAACACAATAATTTGCACCTGTGAATTTAGCAAAATTTTTTTCAAAATTTTTTAACTCGTCTTGCATTATATATTTTCCTGCACTGGCAACTTTATTTATTATTTTAATAATATTTTTTCCATAAAGTTTAAATAAATATGGGTATCTATAAAATGGTATTTTTTTATTCATAAATTTTTAATAAACTTTTTTGGTAGATGATTGTTTCCACTGAAAATTAAAAGGAGTTTTAGACGATTGCACATAATAAACAAGTAAATCTCTATATTCACTATTAGGTGATTGAGCCCTATGAAGACATTTGTTGGTATCAATAATATACACAATTTTTCTATCAAAAAATGTCATTTTTTTTTTAATTTTTAGTTTATCAATTATTTTCATTAAACTTACTTTTCTAAATAAAAATAAATTTTTTCTAAATATTGTCTTTGTTTCTTGCTTGGAAATAAATTCCATTGGGCCTGAATCTTTATTAATATCATCTAAGGATACAAAGATTTTTAAAGAATCTACTCGAGATCCATCATTATGCCATGCAATAGTTGATCCATAAGATCTTGTATCGTAGGGATCTTTATTTTCTTTTTTTAAAATTCTATAAATATGAACATTCGATATATTAAAATTGCCCTCATAATAATTCTCTAGGATTTCATATAATTTTGGGCTCAATATCTTGGTAACTTCCGGAAATCTATCAAAAAAACTAGGATTATTTATACTTGTAAAATCGAACCTTAAATTTTTCTTTAGTTCTGAATTATTTTTTTTTGACTCAAGCTTAATTAAATTAAAAAAATTTTTTTTTAGTTTTTTAATATTTTTAGATGATGCTGCATTATCAAATTTTTCATATCCATTATTTTTTAAAAAAGAATTATTTTTTAATATATTTTTTGAGACATGCAGTTTATTTTTACTTAGAATAATATTACATTTTAAATTTTCAATTAAAGAAGAATCATTGCCATAAATAATTCTACCCAATAAAATATTTAAGGGATTTCTTTGATAAGTATAACGATAAAATATTCTTAAAATTCTAGCAATCATTTATTTAATTTTGAACTGACAAATATCACTTTATAATTATAACACTTTTTAATAGGTGAAATTAATTGAAAATTGTAATTGTAGTTATTCATTTTATCCTTAATTGAATAAGGCAAGGTATAAAATTTTTTATCTAAAAAAAAAAGTATTATTTTTTTTAAAAAATTTAATTTTAATAATCTTAATATTTTTTTTATAAAGGATCTAATTTTTAAAATTTTGGTTTTTACTTGTTTATTATTGTTAACAAAAAATGCTCCATAATAATTTGATTTAAAGTTTTTTTTTTTTAAAATATCATCTAACTCAGCTACCTCGTAATATTTTGACTGATTATCCCATTTAGAATCAAAACCGGGAATATTTTTATTACTTGTATCAAAAATTATTTGTCCATCTGAAGCTAATAGTTTCTTTGAGACATCTAAAAATTCTTCAATATCTAAATAATAAATCGTTGCAAGGCAAATAATCAAATCAAATTTTTTATTAATATTTTTAAGTTTACTTAATTTTAGATTTTTAAACTTATTTTTATAATTTGCATTATAATGTTTAGCTTCATTAATCTGACTTTTATTAATATCAATACCAAGATAGTCTCTACAATCTTCATAAAGATAACTAAAGCCAATTCCAAAACCACAGCCTATTTCTAATATTCTTTTTTTTTTTATAAATCTTTTGGTGAAAAAATATCTATTTTTTATTACTTCTAGATTATTTTTTGATATTGTGCGGTTCATTTTTAATTCTCTTAATGTCAACTTCACATAATATATAAATAACTAAAAAAAAGAATAGAAAATTTATTCTATTTGCAAAATATATAGGTGCACCAAAAGAAGCCAAGAAGAAAATTAAATTTCCTATAATTATTGGTGTCATTATTTTTTGATTTTTAAAAATTTCTCTATTTTTTATTATTTGAAAAAAAATTGTCGTAATAATTAGCATATAAATTACTAAGGTAATCAGACCTGTATGGTAAAATAAAAAGCTATATAACTGATCGAAGCTTTGTTTTGTGATGGGACCATATCCAAAATATTTTTTTTCATTTAACACATATTTAATTGGAATAGTTGTTTCTCCTCCAAATCTTCCTCCCGTTAAATAAAAAATATATTTCTTAATTTTTAAACTTTTTTTTTTAACTAAATTTTCCTGTTCAATTTTTTTTTCTATATTTATTAAATTTATAATTTTTTGATTTATAAATTCTCTATTAATTACTATATTTTCAATACTATTGTCTTCTACCCCAAACATTTTTTCATATTTACTTATTTCTTTATTGATATTAATTAGTTTTTCCCTTGGTATAGTTTCTATCTCTTCAAGAATCTTTTGTAGTTCTTTTATAATATTTTTTATTTCAAAATTAACTAAAGCGATATCATTATTTGTAAGTGTTTGTGATCCATCTTTTTTTTTGTACAAAGTAATTTCTTTTTTTTTTTCATTTGAAATGTTTTTTGTAATTATTAATAAGTCTTTATTATCAATAATATTTTTTGCTCTTGCGTATACATTCTCCACTACTCTAGTTTTTTCTCTCAATATCTGTTCTGGAAAATTGCATTTCAAGGATGCAATATCGCAGTAAATCTGAGCATATCTAATTACATGCGTGTAATAGCCATTAAAACCATTCCATCTTAAGGATCCCAAAACTATAAATATCATTAAAAATAAAATTAAACAAAATTTAGAATAATTTTTAGATGCAATTTCTTTAAAATTATTATTTGCAATTATTAAATAAATTAATAATCCTGGTATTGTTATATGAGATGTAATTTTTGATATCGGTATAATTGCACCAATTAACAATATAAAAAATATTGTTACAAAAAATTTATTATTTAATTTTTCTCTAAATAAGGACTCTTTGTCTCTAAAGTATAAAATAAATAATAAAAAAATTGCTATACCAGCACCAGTAGCACCTTGTATGGGCATATTTAATATGCCGCTAGACCTTCCAGACGATAAGGCTATCCATCCAATGCTAGTTGAATTCATCAAGAGAGGAACACTATTTGTAATCATTTCAGCACCATCATCACCAATTGCTCTACTACGGTAATCAGAGTAAGCATTACTGAACTCAACTCCTGAAAAACTTTTGTCAATAAAACTAATAAAACTACAAAAAGAAGATTGTTCTGGATTGAAATAAATTGTGCAATTTCTGTCTAGAAGATAAACATATAATTCAAACAGACCATAAATTGCATTTGTTGTAAAAATTAAAACTACACTTAATAAAAAAACATTAAAATTTTTTTCCCTTTCTTTTGACAAAAAAAAGAGCATTCCAACTATTATTATGGCATATGCTTCTAAATAATTATCTAAATTAGCTAAAATAATAATTATACTGGAGTGCCCTTCATTAAAAATAATATCAATTTTTTCTGAAAAAAATAATGCTTTGAATAATGAAATTATAACAAAAAAAATAAATAAAGAATAAAGTACAAAAAAGAAAAATAAAATTTTGTTTTCAAAAATTATATTTTTTATTAAATCATTTTTTTTTTTTATAAGAAAAATAAGTGTTATTATTAAAGAATAAATCGCCAAAAGATAGACTGATAAATGATCTAATCTATAACTAAAATCTATTGTCGGAAAAAAAAAGGAAGATACAAATAAAAACAAGATTATTTGCTCAACCCCAATATAATTTTTTTTAAATAAATTTGACATACATCTTACAATTTAAGCTCTTTTTTGAAAAAACTCTTATTAATTTCCCTATGAGAAACAAAAATTATAATCTTATTCATAGATATGGAATCTAAATTTTTAAGAAATTTTTTTTCTAGCTCAAGTTCCATTGCTGAGGTTGACTCATCAAAAATCATAATATTTTTATCAAAATAAATTGCTCTTGCTAACTGTATTCTTTGTTTTTCACCACCAGAAAAACTATCACCAGACTCCTCTATCGAATAATCTACATTAATTTCTCTTTTTGTTAAAAATTCATTACAACAACTCAGTTCTATGGCTTTATTAAATTTTCTTTCATCCACTTCTTTATCAAACATTGTTATATTTTCTTTTATAGTGCCTTTAGCTAAAAAAGTATTTTGTGTAGAGTACGATATATTTTGCTTTCCAAAAAATTTTAAGTTTTTAATAGTTGTATTATTTATATTGATTCTGCCACTATCCATTTCTGTAAATCCACTTAATATATTTAAAAGTGTAGATTTCCCCCTTCCACTTTGACCAGATATGAATAAAGTATCTCCTTTTTTGAGCTCTAGGTTAAAATTATCAAAAATCTTAACTACCTCAGGTTCGGTAAATTTAAAATTCAAATTTTTAATTTCAACAGAATCGATTTCATTAAAATTAATGTCATAGGTATCATCCTGAGAAATATTTTTTTGTTTATTTGATTTTAGCTCTCTTGATACTCTTGCTATTTCAGACAAATGTGATCTTGAGAAACGTAAGCTTGAAATACAAATTGAAATTTGAAAAAGTGATGGCAATAATCTATATGTTGAGAGTCCAATCACACTTATATAAAGTATCATTTCTGCTTTAGGAAATAAATTTTTACCAAAATACATAAATAAAATAAAACTAGAAGCAAAGAAGGCATCAAAAAAATATTTTGGCAATTGTGTAAAAGCATTAGCTTTTGCTCCACTAATCATTTGATTATAAGTGTTTGACTTCATATTTTCAAAAAAAATTTTTTCTTTTGAATATATTATAATATCTTTATAACCATTAAGGATATTATTTGTGTCATCTATCATTTTTTCAGATGATTCAGATGCTATTTTTCCATACTTATAAATTTTTTTGTGTATTAAAAAAAAATAAATAAAAAAACACATACCTAAAAACAATATCAAAACTAAAGAAACTTTAAGAAAGTTGATTAAAAGAAATATTATTATTACTAAAGTTATAATTATTTCTGCAGCCATCCTTAATAAAGCCATTAAAGTTTGCTCAATATAAATCCTAATATTATATAAAAAATTACTAACAATTTTTGCATTAGATTGAGATTTATTTTTATAAAATAATAAACTTTGAGATAAATCAGTTATTAATTTTGCTTGTTGAATTGATGAAAATAATATGATTTGCTTGACAACATAAAAACCAAAAAAGCCTTTACATAAAAAAACAATGACTAATGAAAAAGTAGAAAATAAAAAAAAATTTTCTGGGTTAGAAAAAAAAGATTTTAAAAAAATTGTTAAATTACTATTATTCGTTACATCATCGAAAAAAAAACTTTGTACATAAGGGCCTATCAAACTCAATCCTATTAAATCAAACAAAGAAGATATGAGAAAAAAAAATAGTAAAATCAAATATTCTTTTGTAGTGAGTGTATTAATTTGTTTTAATTCTGTAAGGAATTCTTTAAACATAGGGTCTTTAGATTATATAAATTTTCATGCTTTTATAACGTAATATAAATAAAATAATATGGTATATTCTATAAAATTGTAAAACTAAAATATGAAAAATACTATTAATATAAATGCAAATTTTGATCAGTGTCTTAAAAAGTTAGATATTATTAATGATAAAATTTTAATAGTCATTAATAACGAGAATAAGCT
>Ga0209533_1004185_pt1 | contig 12594 bp, 13 predicted proteins | sample COG_04_FD_184748 | JGI IMG/M metagenome (GOLD analysis project Ga0209533, IMG submission 184748) | Pelagic Microbial community sample from North Sea - COGITO 998_met_04 (SPAdes) (version 2) | ecosystem: Environmental > Aquatic > Marine > Neritic zone/Coastal water | place: Helgoland, sampling... | reverse complement strand
CAGACAAACCCGCTAAGTCATTGATTTAATGGTGCCCCAGCACGACTCGAACGCGCGACCTACTGATTACAAATCAGAAGGAATTATATTGGCTTACCTTCCTAAGCATATCTAAATACTGATATTATATCATATTTAGTGAGCTATTAATTCCCACTCTTACCTAGACATTCCGCTAAATTTCTCTAATGTGGTTACTCAGTGGTTACCTTTCTTTACTGACGCTGTTTAAAGAGGAATACTTTGAAGCTCACTGAAAAGAGAATTCGCGATCTAAAACCAAAACCTACGCAGTTTTTTGTTTGGGACGATGAACTACCCGGCTTTGGTGTGAGAGTGGGCGCATCCAGCAGCAAAAGTTATGTCTTGCGCTACCGAGTGGGCGGAGGACGAACAGGACAACAACGACGCGCGACATTAAGTAAATGCAGTAGCGTCACGCTGGAGTCTGCCCGTAGAATTGCCCGAGAATACTTTGCAAATATAAGAAATGGTGGCGATCCATTGGGCGATCGTAGAAAACAACGAGCAGAGCCAACCTGCAATGAATTGTTCGACCGATACATCACTGACCATGCGGCGGAACATAAGGCTATAAAATCCAGACAAGAAGATGAGCGGTATATCAACAAAATATTGAAACCAAAGTTTGGAACGAGAAAAGTTCGCGACATTACTCTTTCAGATGCTGAGGCCCTGCATAAAAGTTTACGATCAACGCCCGTCGCCGCAAATCGCGTTCTGTCGCTATTTTCTAAAATTCTCAACCTTGCTGAAAGATGGCATATGAGAGAAGTCCGCAGTAATCCATGTTCGGCTGTAGCGCGAAATCCAGAAGAAAGTCGGGATCGCTACTACTCGACCTCCGAAATCCAATCAATTGGGCGGGCGCTGCGGGAATTAGAGCCCGCAAGTAATCCGTTCGCCATCCTAGCTATTAAATTGGCATTTCTTCTAGGTTTACGCATCGGTGAAATCCAAAATATGAAGTGGGAAAACATTAACTTCGAAACACAAAGGCTGACAATCGAGAAGTCCAAAACTGGTCGTCAGCAATTATCTTTGCCAACAGACGCCTTAGACTTATTGTCTGCCTGCAAGCAGGTTGGCCCCTTCGTTATCGCTGGCCGCAGTAACGACAAACCTTTGGATTATAAATCCATCCACGGTGTCTGGGTAAAGATTAGGGGAATAGCTGGTTTAGAAAATGCGCGGGTTCACGACCTTAGACACACTACTGCCACGCTGGCGGCTGGCACAGGCGCAGGAGCTCACCTTATTCGAGATTTGATAGGTCACAAGACGCTGGCAATGGCAAATAGATATGTCGGTCGCATGGATGAACCTGTCAGCGATTTACGCGAACAGGTCGCAGGCCAGATCACTAAAAATCTAAATTTCGAACAGAATGAGCTGAAAGAGCCCTGATATGCATAATGGTGTGGAACCTAACGAAGTTGGTGGGACACAATTCATTGAATGGTTCATCACCCTTCCAAATGTTAAAAAAGCTCTTCAGAATAAAACTGGTACCCGGGGGCAAATAACAGCGTATTTTGAGGCAATATATCGAATAGATTACATAGACAGGATAATGGCATCTGATAATGCAGACATGTCTAAAAAGCTATTTTCTGGGATTATGTTGGGTCTAGGGGACGATCCAAGTATTCTTTTAGAACATGATTGTGAGTTAATAGTACAGCACGCTAAAAAAGACCCAATTGTTTTTTCAATAGTACGCAGAATGATAAACAAGGCTCAATTAAATGGGGCTAGATTACCAGATGCATTTGCAAAGCTAGCTGCATCGGATGAATTTATCAATCTAGCGAAGCGAGGATACAAGACAGGGCGGTATCCGACAATTTTCAGAGATTTTATTTACTACCTGATGATTGAAACCCTAGTAATCAACTTTGGTCTGCCCATCAGATCAATGGATACCCGCATGGAACTTCTGGATACTCGCTTCAAAAAAACGCGGCCCGCGCGCCCTAAAAGTGCCATCGATTTGATACGCGATGGTTGCACAAAAAATGGATTACAGACCCAAAGCAGTGAGACCATTCGTAAGGCTCACCGTAAAATTAGCAAAACACACTTTTTTCTTAAAGACATGAAATTGCTTAATTAAATTATTAAATAGGCCCCAATCTTACTATTCTTAGGCATCATAAGATATCTGCATAAACAATGCAGAGGAAAAATAATGCTTAAAGAAACATCTAATCCCACAGGCACCGTGAAGCCGTTGGAACCGGAAAGTTATTACGACACCAGCAGTCCGGAACTCCGCAAGATAGCTGCAAAACAAACTTTCGCAAAGTGGCGCCACGAAGGGAAAGGCCCATCATACATCAAAGTAGGTTCAAAGGTTCTGTATAAAGGCTCTGATGCTCTGCAATGGCTGGAAAGCCAAAAGATCAGGACCTTAGATCATGAATAAAACAGAGCTGTCTATAAACGAACTTCCCCAACAACGTACTAAATTGCCAATTTCGCCAAATTGGGCAGCCGAAGCTGGTAAAGGTGACGAAGGCGGTGCAGCATGATCAATGCACGAAACTTGTCTCAGCAACTTGGCGGACATTGGTATGGCCGATACGGAACTGCCCCATGCCCTATTTGCCAAACAGAACGGCGAAAAGACCAAAACGCGCTAACTCTCTCGGACAATGAAAACCGCCTATTAGCGCACTGCAAGAAGTCGGGCTGTGACTTTCACGATATAGTTGCTGCAGCTGGCTTGACTCATGGCAAATGGAAAGCGCCAAATCTCGTTGAAACAGCCCAACGCAAGGCCCAAGCGAAAGAAGAAGCCAATAGACGCTCTCTACAGGCGCAAAGACTTTGGTCAGAAACTTGGCCAATAGCAGGCAGTCTAGCAGAACAGTATCTGCGGCAGCGGGCTATAACATGCGAACTACCAGATACTTTGCGTTTTCATCCCGAATGCTGGCACCCATCAGCCAAACGCCTACCTGCAATGCTGTCTGTTGTTGAGGGCGCTGCAGGCTTCGCGCTACACCGTACATATCTGATGCAAGATGGTTCAGGAAAAGCGCAAGTAGAACCACCAAAAGCTATGCTAGGGAATGTATCTGGAGGCGCTGTGAGGCTTGCCAAGGCGTCGGGTCCACTGGTTGTTGCAGAGGGTATAGAAACAGCTCTCAGCCTCTGCTGTGGCCTTCTCAATGGGCCCGCTACTGTGTGGGCAGCATTGTCTACAGCAGGACTTGTTTCGCTTAAATTACCACCCAAGGTCGGTAAACTTGTCATAGCGGCTGATAATGATAAGGCAGGCCATAGGGCCGCCAATGATTTGGCTACGAAAGCATCTCAAATTGGTTGGGAGGTTACGCTTTCACCGCCAGAATCCGGCGCAGACTGGAATATTGTTTTGCGAGGAATGGGCCAATGAACATTCTTCCCAACGGCGAAGTATTCAAGCCAGAAGGGCCTCAGCCTCTGTTGCGTGAATTACCGCCTAGTCAGCCGTTCCCAGAAGAGACCTTGGGTCCTCTGCTACCCGCAGTGCGAGCAGTGCAGTCAAGCACTCAAGCACCCCTTGCCATTCCCGCGGCCTCTGCATTAGCTTTGGCATCGCTCGCAGTTCAAGGGTTTGCAGATGTTGAGACACTAGGGGGACGCCGGCCAACCTCACTTTATATGCTGACGATAGCAAAAACCGGCGAGCGTAAGTCAAGCTGTGATGCGCCACTTATAGCGGGCTTGAGACAACACGAAAAAGAACAGGCAAAAAATCGAGAACAAGCGTTCCAATCATACAAAAATGCACGTGCCCTTTGGAAAGCTGAACACGATCGGATTACTGCCAATCTCAAAAGCAGGGACTCTCTTAAACGCACGGGGGCACAAGCAGACCTCGAAGCTTTAGCGCCGGAACCAGATGCCCCGCCATCGACAGATCGGGTTGTCACTGAGCCAACTTACGAGGGGCTAACGCGGCTATTTTGTGAGGGTCAGCCTTCGCTAGGTATTTTTTCTGACGAAGGCGGTCAGTTTCTTGGCGGTCATGGGATGAATTCAGATAACCGTCAAAAGACGCTAGCTGCTCTTAATAATTTATGGGGTGGCAACCCAATACGCCGCACACGGCAAGGTGATGGGTCTTTCACGCTGTACGATCGAAGACTGGCAATTCACCTTATGGTGCAACCAATCGTTGCATACGAATTTATGTCAGATCCGCTCGCAGCCGATACGGGTTTCTTACCAAGGTTTCTGATGTGTGAGCCAGAAAGCACAATCGGCTCACGTCTTTACGCAAACACACGCCACGATGGCATGGCAATTATGGATTTCGAAACTCGGCTTCGACAAATCTTGCAGACAGAAATGCCGATGGATGAAGAGACTAGGGAACTGAACCCTAGACTGCTAATTCTTAGCGATGGCGCGCGCGAATTGCTTATACTGTTTTCTGATACAATCGAATTAGAACAAGCAAAAGGTGCTAGTCTTGCGCAAATTACAGGCACAGCGTCTAAAACTGCGGAGCAGGCTGCTAGAATTGCTGGAGTTCTAACGCTCTGGCGCGATTTAGGCGCTACTGAAATTAATTCTGATACCATGCAAAATGCCATAGAATTGGCGCAGTATTATTTACATGAGGCTTTACGGCTGGCCAATGCGGCATTGATATCTCAGCAAGTTAAACAAGCTGAAACCCTTCGCAATTGGATTTTGGACAAGTGGCTTCCCAAAAATTTGTTGGAACCATATGTTCTGCCAAGTGATATTGTTCAATTAGGACCAAATTCGCTGCGTGAGATGCCCAAGGTCAAAAAGGCAATTGCGATGCTGGTGGAAACTGGCTGGCTGACTTTGATGGAACTTCCAGTGGAAGTTCGAGGCATTCAGCGAAAGACAGCATATCACATAGTAAGGGCATCAGGCGATGTGGTTTGATGCAAAGGCCGCCCTTAAAGATATTAGAGCCGCAGAAAGTCAAACACTTCAACAGCAAGATTGCAGTCAAAACGCGGAGCCAATTAGCGGGATTAGCGGGATTAGCAGCCTAGGGCTGTCACATTGCAAAAACTCACACCTCCGAGAAAATGATGAGAAACATTTCTATGATGCGGTTAAAACAGCATTTGATGACTATTATTCGCTTGATAAGTTTAGTCCCGATGCTTGGCGATAAGGTACCCTTTAAGTTTTCATTAAATGCGGTAGTCGGGTTTGCTGCTCGGCCGCCCACCCCCTTTTTATGACAAAGTCAAACGGCCACCTTTGCACCCAGTTTCACACGAACGGTGACCGTCTGGAATGCGAACCTTGTGTGTTTCTGAACACCGTGCCCTTATCTGACGAGGAGTATAGCCTCACTAACGAGGGATAGCTATATTCGCGATACCGAAATACAAACGCAATATCGGAGACACCAATGACTTATAAATTATATTATGTTGATGACACATCAGCGATGGGAGTCAGGGTGTTGCTTGAGGAGATTGGTGCGCCGTACGAACTGATCCAAACAACAACAGACAGACAAACACCGCGACCAGCTGAACAACTGAAGATTAACCCAAACGGCTGGGTTCCGGTTTTGCTCTGGGGCGAGAACGCAATGTATGAATGTGCCGCTATAACCATATTCTTGTGTGATCGGCATTCAGAAGCAAACCTGGCGCCCGCCATAGACGCGCCAGAGCGTGGCCTCTTTCTTCAAACACTTGTTTACTTTTCAAATTCTGTTCAGACCGCATTCCAGCTGGATTATCACGCTGATAGGTTTGCCGATACACCAGCTGATGAGCCTAGTGCACAAAGGCGTGGTCATAGAAGATTGCGCGAAACGTGGCAAATAATTAATGACCAAATTGGTGATAATAAATGGATACTGGGAGATCAATTCAGTGCTGCGGATATCTACCTGTTTATGCTGACAACTTGGCTTGAGCCATCACGCGGTCAGCCAGCAGTCCAAGAATTTCCAAATGTGAAGCGCATTGCGGATGCAGTTGTGCTGCGACCAAGTGTTCGGTTAGTTTATGGCAACTAGAAAACAGAACAACAGTAGTCTTCAGTCTAATTAAATGCGTTTCGGTCACTTCGCGATGACTTCTATACTTTTTGCAATTCAGACGCATAGCGTCGCTAATCCTGCTAATCCCGCTAATCACCATCCGAAACCAGTGTATTTCACAGGTACCCTAGACCTTTGAGCCAAACAACCATCGGGATCATAAAACAGCTCCCATACACCCCCTCTCGCGCCAAAGTCCAAGGGCGCCCTACACACCAAGTTCGACACGAACGGTGACCCCGAAAAAAAATATTATAAAAAAAATAAAACCGACTGCCCTACCTCTGGTGGTTAGTATAAATTTGTTATACTATAACACCGTATAGGAGGCGTATTATGACATTAGTTAAAGGCAACGTTCGCATCGGGGTCCAAACGCGTTTTGGACCCAACTGGCCGGGTAAAAGATGCTTAGCTAAGACACGTCGGGGCACAGCCTGCCAGAGGCCGGCGTACAAGCGCAATGGACGCTGCTCCCTGCACGGTGGCAGATCTACAGGACCCAAGTCGGAGGATGGCATAGCGCGGCTTACAGCGGCTCGTACGACCCACGGCAAGTACACCAAGGACAAGCGTGCGGAAGCCAAGCGTCGGGCTGAAACAGGGCGTCGGGTTCGGGGTGAGTTAAAGCGTATCGAACAACGGATCGTGGACGCGGGGCTTATGCCTGATGATTAGGACTTCACAGAAACGGTAATCTTGGAAAAGACTTTTAGTCTGCGCGTCTCCCATTAATACCCACAGTTCTTATAATTACTTCTCATGCACACTTGCGCCATAGCTCGGGCTATTTCTATGGATTGTCGGGTCATTTCTTTAGCTATAATAGCTCTGCCTGACCCCAAATTACTTAACAGGTAATGGTGTCATACCTGTTTCCGCTCTAATAATCTTTCCGTCTTTCACTAGGCGCACTAACATCACCGCATTCCTACCTGTTGGACCATCTAGTATTGAGTGACTAACTATAATTTCGTCATTCTCATAGATCAAACGTCTACCCTCCGATGCCGTCTTATCTCTGACATCTGTCATCATGGCATCAAGAAACTTATCCTTGTTCAATTCCTCACCCGTATTATGCCTGACAAATATAAAGCCATGGTCCAGTAACTCTGCCATTTGAACTCTATCTTTTGAGTTTGCTGCATCCCACCATTTATTGAATAAGCTCATTGTAGTCTCCTTATTGAAATTCTGACTTAACCTGAGCGCCAATCGTTATCAAGAACACTAGTGGGTTGATTCCAACGTTTGGAACCCTCTGTTTCTCGCCGCGATGATTTTGTCTGGGTCTGCTTTCCATATGAATGGTTTTGCATCGTTCTGATTGTATTCCTTGATGAAGTGATTGATGGCGGTCTGAAGATCGACCAGTGAGTAGAACACGCCGTTCTTGAGCCTGCGGCGTGTCAGTTTTGCAAAGAACCCTTCGACAGCGTTGAGCCATGAGCTTGATGTGGGGGTGAAATGTAGGTTCGCCCACATTCAACCAACTTTGTCTTTCGGTGTCCGTCAGAATTTTCTTCGTTGTAGTGCCTAGTTTGTTTTCATAGCATTTGGTTGGTCACAAATGGCGCCGCTAAGGTTAATTACAAAGGAATGCCTGATATGTCTGAAATTGCCACTAAACTTGGCTCGCCCAAGATTGACCCGCTCCTGACTCCCTTCAGGTTACGCAATCTGACAATCAGAAACCGCGTGATGAGCACCAGCCACGCCTGTGGGCTTGAAGTCGGTGGATTTCCACAAGACGCCTATCAGCGCTACCACGAAGAAAAAGCCAAAGGTGGCATTGGGCTGTCAATGTTCGGCGGATCTTCGAATGTGGCACCGGATTCTCCGTCAATATTTCAACAACTGAATGTGGGTGTAGACGAGGTAATCCCGCATTTACAAAAATTCTCTGAGCGAATGCACGCACAGGGCGCGGCGTTGATGTGCCAGATCACTCATCTAGGCCGTCGGGGCGATCCCTACGCTGGTGCGTGGCTACCTGCGATCGGCCCTTCACCGATCCGAGAAACATTGCATCGCGCCTTCCCCAAGGAGATGGACAAACATGACATTGCGCGCGTGGTGAAAGCCTATGCGGCGGCTGCCCTACGTTGCAAAGAGGGCGGCTTAGACGGGATTGAAACGCTTGCCAGTTCACATCTGATTGGTCAATTCCTATCCCCAGTCACAAACACCCGCACGGATGAATTTGGCGGTTCGCTTGAAAACCGAGCGCGCTTTGGGTTGATGGTGCACGATGCGATCCGTTGCGCTGTCGGAGACGATTTCGTCATCGGCCTACGCTATGTGGTTGATGAAGGCGACGGCGGCTTATCCCGCGACGAAGCCTTGCAATTTGCCCATATCTTTGAACGCAAAGGGCAGATCGATTTCTTTAACGCAATCTATGGCCGGATGGACACCTATCGCGGACTTGCCGTTGATAACATGCCGGGCATGACATCGCCGATTGCGCCGTGGCTGCAAGCCGTTGGCGCGTTCAAGAAAGAAGTGTCGCTGCCAGTGTTCCATGCGGCCAAGATTTCGGACATTGCCACGGCGCGCTTTGCGATTTCGGAAGGTCTACTTGATCTGGTCGCGATGACGCGCGCACATATTGCCGACCCGCATATCGTGGCCAAGCTGATGCGTGGCGAAGAATTCCGCATTCGCCCTTGTGTCGGGGCGACGCATTGCATGACAGGGCATCGTCCACGTTGCCTGCACAACGCGGCGACCGGGCAGGAAAGCATGATACCGCATGTGGCGGAACATGCCGCTAACGGCAAAAAAGTGGTTGTTATCGGGGGCGGTCCCGCCGGTTTGGAAGCTGCGCGTATCTGTGGCGAACGCGGGCATAATGTGGTGCTATTGGAAGCCGGTGCAGCCCTTGGCGGACAGGTCTTGATCGCCGCGCAAAGCGTGCGCAAAGACCTGATTGGGTTGATTGATTGGCGCATTGAAGAGCTGGAAAAGTTGGGCGTCGGCGTGCGGATGAACACGTATGCCGAGGCCGAAGACGTGCTGGCCGAGCGCCCCGATGTCGTGATCATTGCGACCGGTGGTATCCCGGATGTCGACTGGATCGATGGAGCTGATCTGTGCACAACGTCCTGGGATTTCCTGACGGGGGCTGCCCCCATTGGCAATGAAGTGATCGTTTTCGACGGGACGGGTCGCAATCCTGGCATGGCCTGCGCCGAACAAGCCGCAATGGCTGGCAAGAAAGTGGCGCTCGTTGCTTTGGATGGCACCTTTGGCATGGAAATGGCCTATTCAGAATTAAACACCTGGAAACAGCGCCAGTACGAGCTGGACATTCCAGTCTTATTTGATTTGCAGCTGACCTCTGTGGCCCGTTTGGGCAACAAGCTAGAAGTGACGTTTGTCAACGAAGTGACTGGGCAAACCGTTGTCAAAACCGCGGATCAGCTGGTTGTGGAACGCGGAACACTGCCCGCTGACGCGCTTTATCACGACCTGTGCGCCGTCTCATGCAATGACGGGGTGACCGACATCGACAGCCTGCTTACAGGGGCCGCACAGCCCGGCACGCAAAACCCAAGCGGCACATTTCAATTGCACCGCATCGGCGACGCCGTGGCCAGCCGTAACATATATTCCGCGACACTGGACGCGGCGCGATTGTGCAATGTGATTTAGTCCGCGTGCGGTAGGGCGGCTGGGGAAACCGCTTCGGATTGCGCTGCTTCTTGCCTGATCCATGCGATGAAAATCTCGATTTCGACCGAGGTTTTCACTTGTTTTGGCGTCACAACATAAAATGACCGCCGCTCGACGGACGCCGACCGAAGGATTTTCACCAACGTGCCGTCCGTTAGCTGTTGTTCGATCAGCGGTGGGCCAAGAAGGGCGATCCCCTGTCCATCCAATGCGGCTTGGACCAAGTTTGTATAGGTGTTCACGGATAGGGAATAAGACAGATTGTCAGGCGAAACCTTATTGGCTTCGAACCAGTTAACCCAACCGGTTTGTAGGTCATAGGCGCCATCCAGATTGATCAGTTCTTCGCTGAGAATGTCGCATACCGATTGTGGTGCCTGTCGTGTCTTTAGATAGCCGGGGCTGCACACCGGAAATATCTTTTCTTGAAACAGCGGCATCGCGTCGAGGTCATTCCAATCCCCATTCCCATAGCGCACGCCCAGATCAACATCTTCCTGGTTGAAATCAATGTTCTGATCCGAGACCAAAAGCCGAATTTCGATATTCGGGTGCAATTCGCGAAACAACCCGATCCGAGGCAATAGCCAATAGGCCGAAAACCCAGAGGTCGTGGTCACAGTCAATCTGTTCGAGGGGCGTCCATTTTGAACTTCGATGGTGCCGTCTAGGATGTCATTAAACGCCTTGGACACAATGTCGAAATAGCGCGCGCCGATTGCGGTTAGCTTCAACGACTTATGTGTGCGTAGGAATAGTTTGACCTCTAACCTGTCTTCAAGTGCTTTGATCTGTTGGCTTACGGAAACGCGGCTGACGTTTAATTCCGTTGCCGCTTTGGTGAAATTCAAACACCGCCCCGCTGCTTCAAACGTGACAAGATGATTGGGTGGGGGAATTTTATATCGTAATTTGGCCATCAAATATTCTTTACTCAAGTTGCGATGCAAGTAAATCCGGTTCTTGGGATGCTGCCGAAGGCTTAACCGTTTCGCGCGGCCAAGATCATGTCCAGCCCTTTTTCCCAATCGCCATGCCAATTGTGTTTGGGGTACTGCTGATAATTTTCTGGACGATCGGGCTGGGCCCGCCAAACGATTTTCGGCGCGGCACTATTTCGACGCGATCTGTACGCGATGGGTCAGCTTTTGATAATTACCTAGGTCATTGCCTTGGGCAAAGCTTCCTTGCGTTTGGCGATGAACGCCCGCAATTCTTGGTCAATCGCGACATCTAACGGCGGGGCAACGTAGTCCTTCAGCTTTTGCTTGGTCAATTCCGAGGCCCGCTTCAGAGAATCCTGGCTGCCTTCTTCCGACCATTGCTCATAGGTCGTCTGTTCAGAGGTTTCCGGCGTAAAGAACACGGTGGCGTAATGTTGCAGCGTATGCGCACACCCCAGGAAATGTCCGGCGGGCCCGATTTCCTGCACCGCATCAAAGGCGAATGCATCGTCATCAAACACCATGCCTTTGGCCAGACGCTGCAACACAACCAATTGATCCGTATCAAGCATGAACTTGGAAAAACATGCGGACAGACCGCTTTCCAGCCAACCGGCGGAATGAAGGAAAAAGTTTCCGCCAGCGAGGATCGCAGGTAGCATGGTTTGCATGGATTCAGCCGCTGATAAGGAATCCGTCGCCTTGGAGCCGTTGCGCATTCCACCGGTCCGCATCGGCAAACCATACCGCCGCGCCATCTGTCCGGTCAGCAACATCAATTGCTGCGTTTCAGACGTGCCATACATCGGCGCACCGGTTTTCATCGAAACCGTCGACAGCGTGGCCCCGTAAACCACAGGCGCGCCGGGGCGAACAAGCTGCGCATAGGCGACGCCAGCCAAGGCCTCGGCGTTCAATTGGGCAAAGGCGCCCGCTGTTGTGATCGGCGTATTCGCGCCCTGCATGATAAAGGGCGAGATAAGACAAGCTTGATTGGCCGCCGCGTAAACCCGGATCACCGATAGCATGGTTTCATCCCACACGAGTGGCGAGTTACAGTTTATCAGCGAGGTCATCACTGTGTTGTTTTCAAGGAATTCCTTGCCATAAAGGATCCGGCACATCGCCAGACAATCTTCGGCACGTTCGGGCGACGTCACGCCGCCCATAAACGGTTTATCAGAATAGCGCATGTGGCCGTAAATCATGTCCAAATGCCGATGGGCGACGGGCACATCGACAGGTTCGCACACGGTACCGCCAGACAGATTTAGCGCCGGGGACATATAGGCCAGCTTTACGAAATCCTCAAAGTCCGCCAGCGTGGCATAGCGGCGTTCGCCATCCAAGGTACGCACATAGGGCGAGCCATAGATCGGCGCGAAACCCATGGACCGACCGCCGATATCGACACTGCGATCAGGATTGCGCCCGTGATAGCGGTAGGTGGAAGGGGCCAGCGCGACCTTTTCCATCAATAACTTACGCGAGATGCGCACCCGTTCGCCGTTCACATCCGCCCCGGCATCGCGCCAAGTCGCAAGGGCAATCGGGTCGCGAAACTCGATCCCTACCTCTTCAAGAACGCGCATGGATACGCCGTGGATCGCATCAAGTCGATCTTCTTCAACCATATCATAGGCCGGGATTCCGCGAATGAACGGTCCTGCGGCTTTGACCTTCCGTGAAGCCAGTTCTTTTGCGCCACGTGTGCCGCGTGCCCCCCCAGATCGTCTAGCCATTTCTATGTACTTCCTGATTTTGGCGACTTCGAACCACTATAGTGTAATTACGGCGGCCCTTCTGATATATGGGGAAAAAGGTGACCCCTTGCGTAAACGCAAACTTATCCAAAGCCTGCAAAAGCGCGGCAGGTGGGAATGTACAACGACGGCTGCCAGCCAAAGG
>Ga0209533_1004166_pt1 | contig 12628 bp, 11 predicted proteins | sample COG_04_FD_184748 | JGI IMG/M metagenome (GOLD analysis project Ga0209533, IMG submission 184748) | Pelagic Microbial community sample from North Sea - COGITO 998_met_04 (SPAdes) (version 2) | ecosystem: Environmental > Aquatic > Marine > Neritic zone/Coastal water | place: Helgoland, sampling... | reverse complement strand
GGATGTAACTACCAAACCTCTTGTTTTTGATGCAGATAACGGTGGTCAATTAGAACATTTACCTTATTTAGTTAGATCTTTAGAAAGATCAGGAGTGTCAGCAATTATAATGGAGGATAAAGTTGGATTAAAAAAGAATTCATTATTCAAAAATCAATCTAACACAAAACAAGATAAGCCAGAACACTTTGCTAAAAAAATAAAAATAATTAATAATTCAAGAAAAAATGAAGATTTCATGGTTATCGCAAGAATAGAAAGTTTTATTCTTGGAAAAGGTTTAAAAGATGCTCTTAAAAGAGCAGAAATATATTCAAAAGCTGGTGCTAATGCAATTTTAATTCATAGCAAGGAAACAACACCTAAAGAAATATTTTCATTTGCAAGAGAATTTAGAAAAAGTAAAAATTTTATACCTTTGGTTTCTGTTCCGTCAACATATTCGAAAACTTACGAAAAAGATTTGATTAAGAATGGTTTTAAATTAGTTATTTATGCCAATCAACTTTTAAGAGCTGCCTATCCGGCCATGTTAAATACTGCCAAAGATATCCTTATAAATAGCAGAAGTTTTGAGGCAGAAAGAAAAAACAAGATAATACCTATTTCTGAAATTATAAATTTAGTAAAATGATTAGTCCAAAAAATTTTATTAAATACCTAAAAAAAAAAAATATTGATTTTTTCACTGGTGTTCCTGATAGTGTACTGAAAAACTTCACTGAAAATTTGCCTAAGAAAAAAAATTATATTATGGCCAATGAAGGTTTAGCTGTGTCTCTTGGAATAGGTTATTTTTTAAAAACTAAAAAAATTCCACTAGTTTATTTCCAAAACTCAGGACTAGGTAATGCAATAAATCCTTTAATATCAATCGCACATAAAAACGTTTATTCAATACCAATTTTATTGCTAATTGGCTGGCGAGGAGCTCCTAATACAAAAGATGAACCTCAACATATTCAGCAAGGAAAAAGTACAATAAATTTTCTCAAAAATTTGGGCATCAAAAGTATTATTTTAAATAGTGAAAAAAGTTTTTTAAATTTAAATAAGCTTTTAAAAGTAGCAAAGAAACAATCAACGTCAGTGGCAATTTTAGTTAAAAAAAATACCTTAAAAAAAGTAAAAAAGGTAGTAATTAAAAATAAATATAAACTGGAAAGATCAAAAGTAATAGAATTTATTTTAGATAATATCACAAAAAAAACTAAAATATTTTCATCCACAGGATATATCTCAAGAGAGCTAGATCGCATTATACATAACAAAAAGAATAAAATTAAATCTTTCTATAATGTTGGCGGCATGGGGCACACATCTTCTATTGCGCTTGGTTATTCATTAAATTCCAAAGAAAAAGTGCTTTGCTTGGACGGTGATGGAGCTTTAATGATGCATATGGGATCTTTAGCAAATATTGGAAAGTTTTCTAAAAAAAACTATTTACATATTCTGCTAAATAATGGAACGCATGAGTCTGTTGGCGGTCAACCAACTAACTCAAATTTAATAAAATTTAAAGACTTATCTAAATCGGTAAAATATCGATCATACTGTTCAATTAAAAACGAAAAAGAACTAAAAAATAAATTTTCTAAATTTATTAAAAAAGATGGTCCATTATTTTGTGAAATATTTATTAAAAATAAATCTATCAAAAATTTAGGAAGGCCTAAAAATTTTGATAAATTAAAAAAATATTTTATTAAATAATTCTGATGAAAAAAGAATTTAAAACTTTTTTAAATAGTAAAAAAAAAAAGAAGGTTTTTATTATTTCTGGGAAAAACTCATATTTCAAGAGTGATTTTGATAAGCTATTTAAAAATCAATTAAACAAAATTGATAATTTTACTTATTTTAAAAAAGAATATTTACCAGAGGTAGATGAATTAAAAGATATAATAAAAAAAGTAAAAAAATTTGATCCAGATATTTTGATCGCTGTTGGTGGTGGATCTGCTCTTGACTATGCCAAGATAGTTTCTGTATCCCCTAATGTGAAAATGTTTTCAATAAAAAATTTTCAAAAAGCAAGTATTAATAAAAAAATTTTTCTTGCAGCAATTCCAACCACAGCTGGATCTGGGTCTGAAGTTACTGAAGGAGCTGTAATTTATAAAAACAAGATAAAACACTCACTTGAGCATAAATTAATTATTCCTAATCGATATTTTTTAATTCCTGAATTAGTTATAAAAAACTCAAAAAAAATTAAATCCAATTCAGGTTTTGATGCATTATCTCAATCAGTAGAATCTATTTTATCTAATAAATCAAATCATCAAAGTATTGCTTATGCTGAGAGAGCTATAAAGATTATTAATGAATTTTTTATTAAGTATTATTTAAGACCAACAAAATTCAATGCCTACAAAATGCAGTTAGCAGCTAACCTTGCTGGAAAAGCAATTTGTATTTCTAAAACAACTGCACCTCATGCAGTTTCTTATCCATTCTCGACTTATTTTAAATTAAGTCATGGACATGCTGTTTCATTGACTTTTAATGAATTTATAAGGTTTAACTTTCAGAATATGCACAAAGCATCTAATCAAATTTTATTAAAAAAAAAATTTCATAAAATTTTTAAATCCACCCAAACAAGTAATATTGATGAGTTTATTGATTTTATAGATAAATTAAAAAATCAAATTAAATTTAAGACTAAGCTTAATAAATTATCTATTAATTTAGAAAGAAATATGTCAAAGATTTTGAAGGGAGTTAATATTAAAAGATTAAAGAACAACCCTGTAAAATTAACAAAAAAAGACATAACAAATATTTTATATCAAATTAAATAGTGACAAGAATTATTAGAAACAGAACTGAAAAAGAAACTTTAATAATTAAGCAAGATTTCTCAACCTTAGTAAAAATATTAAACAATTTATCAATTAATTTTTTTATTGATAACGGTCTTCTTTTAGGCATTTATAGAGATGGTGATTTAATTAAATGGGACTGGGACATAGAATTTAGTTTATATGACCACGATTTAACGAATAATTTCGAAAAATTAATTGAAGAATTAAAAAAAAATGGTTTTAAAATTCATAAAATAGAAAAAAAAGATATTAAACTAGATATATACAAAGGATTACCTTATGAAATTTTTTCATTTTCCTTTAAAGGTTGGAAGCATGTTAAGAATAAAAGATCTTTTAAAAGGAAAACCTTTAGTATACCTGAAAAATATTTTTTAACTAAAGAGAAGGTTAATTATCTTGGTTTTGAATTAATTTGTCCAGGACCGATTGAGGAATACTTAACTTTTATTTATGGTGATTGGCGAACGCCAAAAAGATTAGGAAATATGGATGAGTATTTATCTAAAAACTATTACAAAAAACCAAGTTATTTTATAACATTTTTAAAAAAAATTTTATATAGAATTAAGACTATAATTGGATCTCACAAGGATATTTAAATTTAAAAATGAAAAAAAAAATATATAATTATTTTGTAAATATCTCTTTAATATTAATCAACTTATCAGTTAAGATTAATTCTAATAAATTGTGTGCCTTTATAATTTGGTTAAATGTTAGAAGGCTAAAAGAAATTAAATCAAGTTCAAATAACCAAAAAAAAATTTTGGTTTTTCCTAAAAGCAATGGAACTGAAGATTTAATTGAAGCCTTTAAAAATAAAAAAACAAATTTAATTTTTTTTCTCTTGCCAAGACCTTTTATAAAAGAAATTTATTCACATTATTTTGATGAAAAACACAAAAAAGATTATTTTACAAAGTTAAATAAATTAGAAGACATAAAAAAAAAAAATAAATATGTAAATTTTTTAACTTTAGTATTTAAATCTTTAAATAGCTTTATAAAATTAGATGGTTATATAAGCTTTAATATATTTTATTTTGCTGAAAAATATTTTGAAGAAGCTTGTATAAATTTAAATTCAAAATTTATCGTTTTGCATAAGGAGTCTGCTTTAAGTACCGCGGAAGAGCAAAAAGCAAAAATTATTTATGAAAAATTTAACACTAAGTCTCTTAGTAATAAGATTTTTGTATATACTGAAAGTCAAAAGAAAATACTGATTAGAAGTAAGATTGCTCATAAAAATCAAATAGTTGTGAGTGGAACCCCTAGAAGCGATTACGCTTTTAGCCTAAGAAAAATTGCTCCAAAAGAGAAAGTAATTGTTTTTTATTTAATTGAATATAATCGAGCTACGTCCGGATTATTAGGTCACAAGTCAAAAGGTTGGAATAAATTATATAATCAAACTTTAAGACATCTTTTTGAGTTTGCAAAAAATAATCCAGATATTCAAATCATCCTCAAGGGTAAAACTGGCACTCATAATAAAGGACAACCAAATCTAAATCCATTACCTCAGAATTGTAGATTTATTGATGGAGGTAGCGGACATTTTCTTTTGAAAAATGCTTCCGTAGTTATAGCATTCAACTCATCTATTGTTTTTGAAACAATTGCAAGTAATAGAAATCTAATTATTCCAAACTTTAACAATGAAAACAAAATTTACAAAAATATTTTACATAAGATCAAAGATAAAAAATATTTTGTTTATTCAAAAATTCAATTTAATAAAAAAATAAAACTCTACCTTGATCTAAAGTATAAAAACAAGAAACTTTCAGCGCCTGACATTAAAACTTTAAGATACTACCTGGGAAATACAGATGCTACAGCAGGTGCCAAAATGAAAAAATTCCTAGAAAAAATAATTTAATAATAATTTAAATTTTTAAATATTTTTATTGTTTTTTTTTAAGTATCCAAAAAATAATCTTGCTTTGATTAAATCATCTTTAGTGTCTATATCTATATTTTCAAATTGAGAACTTGAAATACAAGGAATTGAGTTTTCAGGAATAAGAGTTTTTTGACTTTTAATATCTTTCGGAGTAACCAAATAACCCAATCCATTAATCTTGTATAATTTTTCTAATCTTTGCGAAAAATTTGAAAAACTTCTAAAATTTACATTAGGTATCATTTTATTTTTTTTTATTTTCAACATCCATTCAGGGTGTTCGCTAATTGGACTAACAGATACTACAGATCTTTTCATTTTATTTTTCTTAAATAAATAGATAATTTTATTAATTGTTAATTTTGTCCGTAACGGAGATGTTGGCTGAAAAATAAAAATTCCATCTATATTTTCATATTTTTCTAGATACCATTTGTAAACATATCTAATAACCTGATAAGATTTTGTCTTATTAAGTGACAAATATTTTGGTCTTTTTAAAAAAATAAATTTTGAGTACTTTTTTTTACTATTTAAAATTTTTTTATCATCTGTACTTACAATGATATTGGAAAAAAAATTTTTTGATTTATTCAATAAATCAAGTGTGTGATTAATCATTTTTTTATTTTGAATAATACAATGATGTTTATTTTTAAGTCTTTGAGAATTTTTTCGTGCTAGTACAATACCAAGTAATTTCATATTAGTTTATCTTTTTAGCAGGAGATCCAGCAAATACTTGGTTGGGTTTAATGTCTTTAATTACTAAACTTCCTGATCCCAATGTTGTATTTGATCCGATTTTAATCTTATCGATTATTTTTGACCCAAGACCAATAAAACAATTTGAACCAATTGAGGTATTACCTCCAATTATAACACCGGGGCAAATATGTGAGTTTTTTCCAATAGTAACATCATGCTCTATTATTGCTCCAGAATTAATAATACAATTGTCATTAATTCTTGAACCAGCATTTATTATACAACGATTATTAATAAAAATGCCATCTCCAATACTCGCAAAAGGTGATATAAAACTATTCTTTGAAATAAGATTAACAAACTTTACTAATTTTAATTTTAAGATTTTGAAATAATGTGATCTTATTTTATTATCTCCGATCGCTAAAAAAACTAAATCATTCTTTTTAAATTTTTTTATTGTATTTTTATTGTTAACCGGGATACCAAAAATTTTTTCATTAGTACTTTTATTAGAATTGATGTCTGTTATATATTCTATTTTATAACCATTACTCAACGCGCAATCTATAATTACCTTACAATGGGAACCAGATCCAATAATCTTCAATTTTTTTTTCATTTTATTTTTTTATACTCATCTAAAAACTTACTTATTATATATTCTTGATCTTTTTTAGTTAAATTTGTCGTTGGAAGACTGATTGAATTTTCAGATAAATAATTTGAGTTATTGAATTTACCCTTTGCATATCTCTTAAATGGTTTCATTTTATTTAAAGAATAAAAGCCTGGACGGCATTCAATTCCTAATTTTTGAAGATTTAAAATTAGCTTATCTCTTTTTTTTTGACCTATGTTATTGGTTACCAATGTATACAACCAATAAGAATTTTCAGACCAATTGTTATGGGGTAACAAAGTCAAATATGAATAATTCCCAAAAGAATTATTGTAAATTTTAAAAACTTTTTTTCTTATCTTCAATAACTTGTTTATAATATTTAGTTGAGCTACTCCAATAGAAGCCTGCATATTTGTCATTCTAAAGTTTGAACCAGCATATTCATGATAGTACTTTATCTTTTCTGATAAACCTTGATTAATTAATATCCTTGCTTTTTCAGCATGCAATTTTTTTTTAAATACTGCCATACCGCCCTCACCAGTTGTGATCGTTTTATTTGCAAAAAAACTAAAACATGAACAATCATTTTCTAAACCAACTATCTTACCTTTGTATTTGGCTCCTATTGCTTCTGCGCAATCATCTATTATTAATAAATTATTTCTTTTTGCTACTTTTTTTAAACTAGAAATTTCATAAGGCTGGCCATATATGTGTACTGGCATAATTGCTTTAGTTTTTTTTGTTAATTTTTTTTGGACATTTGTTGAATTTAAAGTCCAATTATTTTTACAAACATCTGCTATCACGGGAACAGCACCAGCGTTTAAAATTGCGTTTATGGTTCCACCAAAAGTAAAATTAGGTAAAATTACCTCATCACCTTTTTTTATTCCAAGTGCCATCAATCCTATTTGAAGAGCATTAGTTCCATTGGTGAGTGCAATAGCATTTCCTCCACCTAAGTATTTTTCAAATTTTTTTTCAAACTTAGATATATAAGAGCCTCTAGAAGATATCCATCCTGATTTAACAACATTAACTATATTTGCTAACTCTTGTTCACCAATACTTGGTGATGCGAGAGGGTAGCCTCTAATTTTTTCTCTTGTAGATATATCAACAACTCGTAACTGTCTATCTACTAAAGGAAGGCATTTAATTTCTTTATTATTTTTTTTTGAATTTAGAGTACTTAATATTTCCTCTATTGAGCTTTTTGAATCTTTAATAATAATTTTTTTATTTATTAATGTGGAACTTAATTCAATAGTTTTACTTAACTTTCCTTTCCTAAGTAAGTATCTTCTTATATCTCCATCAGATATTGACCCTTTAATTTTAAAATTCTTGTCTACAACAAATACAATACCTTTTTCGTTTATATTAATTTTTTTTAATATCTTAGAAATTTTAATTGGGACCTGAACTATAAATTTTTGTAAGTAAGCTTGCACTTTAATTCACTTTGCTAATTTGTTTTTTACAATATTAAACAATTCAATAATTTCATTATTACTTATGTTGTAAACTTCTATAGAATAGTAATCTTTTTTGTTATCAATATGATCCCAAAACCAACTCTCACTATCAAATTTATCATTTGAGTCTGAAAGTCCGTTATTATCACTTAAATGATATCCTCCAGCTAAATGGTTGCATTTATTCAAAAATTCTATCTTATCAAAATTTAATGAATTTGATGAAACTTTTAAATGCGCAACATCAATAAGTAATTTTACATTTTCTGGGCAACTATTAATAACTTTTTCACATTCGTTTGCATCACACATTAAAAAGGGATTTCCCTCAAAAGAAATTTTGTTATTCTCAGAAAGGACATTATTTTCAATCATTATTTTTATATTTTTTTGTTTTGCTTTTTCAGAAATTTTAGAAATTCTATTTACAAATAAATCTAAGCTTTTTTCTCTATCTTGTAATATTTTTCTATCAACTTTCTTCCCAAGCTCACTGATTTTTATATCACATAAAAATCCAGCATGAAAACTATAGTAATTACAATTTAACTCTGTACATACATCAATCGCATTCATTATGTGATCGAAAGTTCTTTTTGCTATCACCTCATTCATTGAAGCGAGATTTAAAACGAATGGTTCTTTAGGTGGAGGAAAATAGTTATGAATTTGTAAATTTGAAAACTCCAAAAATTTTCCCAAATCTTTAATATTGTCTTTAGAATAAGAAGTTCCAGACAACTCAATATCTTTTATACCAATATCAATCAAAGTTTTTACTACATCCTTTGAGATTTGATTTTTATAGCCACCAGTTGAAAAATATATGCTCATTTATAGTCTGCTAATTTAATTCGATCATTTTTAAAAAATTATTTTTTAACAATAAAATTAAAACCACTGCATTGTTTAAGATTTTTTTCATCACTTGATAATTTGTCCAAAAGAATATTTATGTTTGTTTTTTCCATATAATTTTTCCATCTTCCTGCAAACATCATATGAAAAGATGAGGATATTCTTCCTCGAATTGGGTATAATTCAACTTCTGAAAAATCTTTAAACAAGTAGGCTAATGCGTCTTTAGAAAATCTAAAATAATCTTGAAATTTTAAATCTTGTGGAGCGTGATAATGATAAAGATACGGAACCATTCCAAAAATTTTTCCGTCATTTTTAAGCATCATTTTTAAATTTGAAACTGCCTTAAATGGATCATACACATGTTCAAGGATAGCGATGCAAATAATCTTATTATATTTATTTTCTAAGGAAGTTAAGTCAGAGCAAATATCACATACTATATCTGGATAACTTCCAAAATCGTTTACATCTAGAGTTTCTAAACTTTTGGAAATAATTTTTTGATGTTTGTCCCTCATAGCCTTACCAATATCTAAAACATCATCTTGTGGATCAATACTACTTAAAATTTGATCTCTAAAATCTTTTCTATTTTTCAAATAAAAGTTATTAATTTTAGTTCTTTGAATGAGGGAAATAAGTTTACTATTTTTTTCGTTGGGCTTTCCGAGAACTCTTTTCATGATGTAATCATACCATAAATGACTTTAAAACACTATTTGTTTATTTTCTTTATCAAAACTGAGTCAAAATAAAAAATATTTTTAATATCCTTCAAAAAATTTCTCAAAGAAAAATTAAACTTTGACTTAAAATTTATAATTTCTAAATTAGAGTCAATTATCATATTCTCAAAACTTTTTTTCTTTAATAAATTTATATGCTCAAGTGGGTGTGCACAATCAGTGCAAGGTTTATATCCATCATTTAATCTTAATTTAAATAAAAAGCTACTTGGAAATCTCAGCATTATAAATCCATTCTCTTTTAAGATTTTTGATAGATTTATCAATGTTTCTTTTGGATCAGAAATATGTTCAAAAGTTTCTTCAGAGTAAATAAAATCAAATTTATTATCTGTATTTATGATATCAGGAATAATTTTTATTTTATTTTTCTTTAAAAAATCGATTCTAGTTTCTGATACTTCGAAAGCGTAAACATCAAAATTATTTTTTTTAAAATAATTTAGCCAAAAACCCCAACCTGCACCAAAATCTAATATAGAAATTTCTTCATTTTTTTTTTTAAAAATTTTTTTTATTAAGCTCATTTCATAAAAAAGTTTTTTGTGATACTTTTTCTCGTAATCATCTTTTTTTTTTAAACTATCATCTTTATCAATATATTTTTCGTATAATTCCTGTGAGAATTTTTTATTTGGTATTTGCTCTTGAAAAATAAGATTACAATTTCCACACTCTAAAAGTTTATAATGCTGTTCATATAATTTTTTAATATCAATTGTCCCTTTGTAATAACTCGATAAGAATTCAATCATTTCTCTTGAATTATAGGGTAAGGAAAAAATTTCTTTTATTCTACTATCTTTACAAGCTGGACAAGAGCTTCTCGTGGTCAAGGACACTCTGAACTCCTTAAATTATGATGGTTGATATTTTAAACATTTGAATAATTTTTTCATTTTTTTAGATCACTTGTAGCTGAACGAAAATAATCATTAATTTTGGCTAATTCTTGGAAACTTCCTTGATGTTTAATCTCACCATTTTCTATAACAACAATGCTATCGCACTTTTTTATCGTGCTCAATCTATGAGCAATCATTATTACTGTTAAATCCTTGCCCATATTATAGACTGCATCCATAACATCTTGTTCTGTCAAGCTATCCAATGAACTTGTTGCTTCATCTAAAATTAATAATTTCGGATTTTGATATAAAGCTCTCGCAATTCCTATTCTTTGTCTTTGCCCACCTGATAATCTTATACCTTTTTCTCCTATATACGTTTGATACTTTTCTGATAATTCGTTAACAACAAATTCATGCAGGCTCGCTACTTTAGCTGCATTCTCAACACTCTGTTGATTTATAATATTTTTTTCTACTCCAAAAGCTATATTGGCTAATACAGTATCATCTGCTAAAAAAATATTCTGTGGAACATACCCGATAGAATTTTGCCATGATCTCAAATTATTTTTCTCAATTAATTTACCATCAACCTCAAAACGTCCTTTTTGTAACTCAAGTAAACCTAAAATTATATCTACAATTGTAGTTTTGCCGCTCCCAGTAGCACCTACTATACCTATTTTTGAACGTGCGGAGATATTTAAGTTAACATTATTTAGGACTGTTTTTTTTGAGTTAGGATACTGAAAAAAAATATTCTTAAGAGTAATATTTTTTTTAAATTGTAATCTATTTTTATCGTTTGTTGAATTTGTAGATTTTAAGTTGTTTAAGTCTTCATACAAAGTATCAAGTGAGGGTTTGGCGTATCGTATCTGAGCTGCTGATCTGTATACACCTTGAAGAGCAGGCATTAAACGATAACCAGCAAAAACATATAATGAGATAATTGGAATTATATCATTAAAATTTCCTGTTTGTGCAATAAAATAAAGGATTACCAATATGATACCGCCAAAAGCAACCGCTTCAAGTGCAAAACGAGGTAAAGTACTTATTAAACCTAATAAAGCTTGAGACTTTGCGAGATTTTTTGCAGGTTCAGAGTATCTATTAATAAAATTTTTTTCTGATCCACTAACTTTAATTTCTTTAATTGCTCCAAAAGCTTCGCTCACAGATATGAAAAGCAATTCACTTGCTTTTAAACGTTCTTTACCAATCTTGAAAACTAAACTACGGCTGAAAAGGTAAATAATTCCATATACCGAACCTAGTGTTAAGCCAGCTATTATAGCTATTTTAAAGTTAATTGAGATTAAAATAATTAATATTACTAATGTAACAAGAATGTTTTGGATAAGATTTAATGAAGGATTTAAAATCCCACTCACAATTGTCCCAACCTCTGAAATAATATTCTTGCCAAGATCTGCACTATGACGATTTAAAAACCAAGAAAAGGGTTGATGGATATATCCTTCAATCATTCTTTTACCAAGACTGTATTGTCGCATAAAAGTAAATCTCAGCTGTGCATAGTTAGTCAAAGCCTTGAACGCAATTGAGATCACTAGTAATAAGAATACGGAAATACCAAGAACGAATAAGAACTGATTATTGGTTTCAACACCAAATTTTTTAGAAAGACTAAATAAATTATTTAGTATAGGATTAGTTTGAATAAGATCTGGACTCGTTAAGACAGCCATAAATGGCATTATCGATGCTACCCCTAGCATTTCAAGAAAAGCCATAATCAATATCATACATAGTAAAAGCATTGCTCTTCTTTTCTCATACCTTGTGAGCAGATATAATAATTTTTTATGCGTCGGCATCTTTTAAATTATCCATATTAAGTGTTGATTTTTTTTATTAAAATTGCACGTTCAGAAATAATTTCACAATCAATTTTTTGTTTTATTTTTAGGACTTGTTTTATTCTTTTTACTCTTTCACTAATATCATTTTCATTAAGCGGAGGAAATTTCCAATTTTTATATTTGGTTATAAATTTATTTTTAATTGTAGTCATTTTTAATAGTAAATAAAGCTTTTTCCAATTTGTGGGTAAATGAAAATTATTTTTGTAAAGTCTTTCCCATTCTTTAATAATCTTATCTGATGCCAGCTCGTCATTATCAAAATGAATTCTTTGAGATATTAATTTAGGGATTTTTTTATATTTCTTATTGTTTTTTGATTTAGAGCTTTTTAGTAAAAAATTTACTTTTTCATTCAATTTTTTCAAAGAATTAATTTGAAAACCTAATTTATTTGGCAGATTCTTCTTATACTTTCTTTTTGATGGAAGATATGTGATTAGTGGTTTTCCTATAAATAAAGTTTCTAAAGCAGTAGTGCAGCCGTTATGCATTACAGCAAAAGCGTTATTTACCCATGCGGTTATCGATCCCTCTTGAATTACATGAACATTAGACAGGCCTCTAAAATAAAATTTCCATATATTAATGTCCTCTGTGGGGTGTGGACGAAAAACTATATCATATTTATTATTACTTTTAGCTAAATGCTTTATAGCCTCAATAAAATCTGAAGTCTTTAAAACATCCTCTGCTCGTTGCTCAAATAGTTCAT
>Ga0209533_1004164_pt1 | contig 12633 bp, 7 predicted proteins | sample COG_04_FD_184748 | JGI IMG/M metagenome (GOLD analysis project Ga0209533, IMG submission 184748) | Pelagic Microbial community sample from North Sea - COGITO 998_met_04 (SPAdes) (version 2) | ecosystem: Environmental > Aquatic > Marine > Neritic zone/Coastal water | place: Helgoland, sampling... | reverse complement strand
TGATTTCCCGATCACGGAAGAGAGCAAACTTGGCGCATGGTATGAAGGCGACGACCTCGCCGCAGCCGAAGAGGACAATGTTTTGACAATCCGCGTCGATGGCTACCAGTGGTGGTGGGGCTTCGACTATCCGCAGCTCGGGATCACATCTGCCAATGAGATGATCATCCCAGCAGGCAAAGCCATCCGCCTAGAACTGCGCTCCAAGGATGTGATCCACTCCTTCTGGCTGCCACGTATCGCGGGTAAGGTTGATTTGATCCCGGGTCGCGCCAATGGCATGTGGATCCAAGCCGGTGATTCCCTCGAAGACTGGCAGGAAAAAACCGGCGCCGAAGGCAGCGACGAAGAACTCCGTGCAGCCTACGCACTCTATCTGCAAGACGAGATCCACGATTACTACTACGGCCAATGCGCTGAGTATTGTGGTGATTCCCACGCCCGCATGCTGTTCCGCGCAACAGTCGTGAGCGACAGCGACTTCGCCACATGGGTCTCCGAAATCAAGACAGGCCACAAGGCACCGGGCGGCATGGACTGGGATCAGTGGTATGCAACCAACGCCGAGCATCCAGAACTACTGACTGGCGACGAAAACGAAGGCCTGCAACTCTTCATGTCTCGCGGCAAATGCGCCACCTGTCATGCAGTGAACGGTAATCCACGCGCACTCGGCATCGCCGGCCCGAACCTCACGAAGATCGCCGCCCGTCAATCGATCGCAGCTGGTTGGCTCAATCACCGTGCGGAAGACGGCTCGACCGATGTTGAGCAACAATACGAGAATTTCTTCAAGTGGATCAAAGAGCCCGACGTCGTGAAACCCGGCAACCTGATGTGGAAAGCCAATGGCGGCGGCATCGGCGAACTCGACGAACTACTGACAGACGATGAAGTCCGTAAAATCTCACTTTACCTGCAAACCCTCAAGTAGATCTCTACCATGAGCAGCACACTTACCGAACCTACCGCACCCGCGACCACGCACGACGATCACGCGCTCAAACCCGAGAAAAGTAATCTCGGCCTCACACGCCCGGATCACAACAAGAGTGTCCTCATCGACTGGCTCACTACGGTGGACCACAAGAAGATCGGCATCATGTATGGTGCGATTGCACTCTTCTTCCTACTCGTCGGCGGCATCGAGGCGCTGATCATTCGCGCACAGTTGATCGTGCCGGAAAATGACCTCGTCACGGCTGAACGCTACAATCAGCTGTTCACCATGCACGGCACCACGATGATTTTCCTCGCGGTCATGCCATTGAATGCCGCGTTCTTCAACTTCCTCGTGCCGCTCCAGATTGGTGCGCGCGACGTGGCGTTCCCGCGTATTAACAGTTTCAGCCTGTGGACATTCGTCGCAGGTGCGCTGGTGCTCAACTTCAGTTGGTTGATGCAGGCATTCGGCGAGCTCGGTTGGTTCACTGCAACCGGCCCAACCGCGGGCATGACCGACTTCGTCCCTGGCATGGGTTGGTTCGGCTATGCGCCGTTGACCGAACGCCAATTCACCGGCGTCGGCACCGACTTCTGGATCATGGGACTGCAAATCCTCGGCATCGCCTCGTTGAGTGCGTCGATGAATTTCGTTGCGACCATTATTAATATGCGCGCACCGGGCATGAAGATGATGCGCCTGCCGGTGTTCACTTGGATGACATTGATCGTCTCTCTGCTGATCGTGTTCGCATTCCCTGCGATCACCATCGCACTGGGCCAGCTGATGTTTGACCGCGTGTTTGACACCAGCTTCTTCCAAATCTCCGAAGGTGGACAGCCGATTCTTTGGCAGCACTTGTTCTGGATTTTCGGTCACCCTGAAGTTTATATCCTCGTGCTTCCTGCCATGGGCATCGTCTCGGAAGTGCTCCCGACATTCTCGAAAAAGCCACTGTTCGGCTACTCGATCGTGGTCTTTTCCGGCGCGGTGATCGGCTTCCTTGGATTCGCTGTTTGGTCGCACCACATGTTCACCACTGGTCTGGGTAAGGTTGCAACGGCTGCCTTCTCGCTTTTGACGATGGCCATCGCGGTGCCAACAGGGGTTAAGATTTTCAACTGGATCGGCACGCTCTGGGGCGGCCGCGTTCGTTTCGATGCGCCAATGATTTTCAGCATCGGCTTCATCTGGATGTTCATGATGGGCGGCTTCTCTGGCATCATGCACTCCGCAGCTCCGGCCGATGCGCAGCAGCAAGACAGTTACTTCGTGATCGCCCACTTCCACTATGTGGCGATTGGAGGCATCTTGTTGGCATCGATCAGTGGTCTATATTTCTGGCTGCCGAAGATGATTGGCCGGATGTGGGCAGGTAAGCTCAGCACATGGGTCGCAATCTTCGCAACCATCGGCTTGAACGTCACCTTCTTCCCGATGCACTTCCTCGGGTTGATCGGCATGCCGCGCCGCACACACACTTATCTCTCCGGGTTCGGATGGGATGGCTATAATATGGTCTGCACCATTGGCGCATTTATCTTGGGCTTCTCAATTCTTCTCTTCGTCATCGACATCATCCTACTGATCACCAAGGGCAAACCAGCCGGCAACGATCCATGGGATGCACGCACCTTGGAGTGGGCAACGACCTCTCCGCCTCGTGGCTACAACTTTGCGAACACCCCAATCATCCCTGCACGTGATGCACTTTGGGAGCACAAGCATGGCGCTGAAAACCGCAAAATCACCTTCGTCGATGAGGCCAAGCACGGCATCCATATGCCGAGTCAGTCGTGGATGCCAATGGTCGCCTCTGTCGGCTTCATTCCACTCGGGCTCGGACTGTGCTTGATGCAAGCCGGCGTGCCTTACATGGGCTACGTCTCAATCAGCGGTCTCGTCATCATCGCACTCGGCGTGATGCTCTGGGCGATCGAAGGCCCTGGCGGCTACCACCTACACCCGAAAGAAGACGAGATCTAAGCGATTCTCTTCCACCTCCATCAGCATTTTAGATTTTCAGCATTTCAAAAACAATGAGTGACGCCGCACCCGCCCACAACGACAGCCATCACAGTTTGATGGTTAACAACAAGAAGCTACTCATGTGGCTGTTTCTTGGTTCCGACTGCATGTTTTTCGGCACCATGATCTCCACGCACCTGATATATCGTAAGTTATATCCAGAGTCGTTTGATCCCACTAGCCTCTTCAGCCTAGAGCTCACCTCCTTCTCGACCTTCATCCTATTGATGAGTTCGGCGCTGATGGCGTTCGCGGTATCCGCAATGCACAAGGGCAACATGAAGAGCTTCCGCCGCAACACACTCGGCGTGATCTTCTTCGGCCTGATCTTCCTTGCTTGCCAGGTCTATGAGTTCACCGAGTTCACTCACGCAGGATTGACACTCAAGAGCGGCACCTTCGGCTCCACCTTCTACATGCTGACCGGCACGCACGGTGTGCACGTTGCAATCGGCGTCTTCTGGTTGATCTGCATGTATTTCTACTCTCACACTGGAAAGATGGATCCACACGAAAGTGCCGTCGATGTTGAAGTCGCCGGACTTTACTGGCACTTTGTCGATATCGTCTGGATTATCATCTTCACCGTGATCTACCTGATTGAATTCATTCAATAATACGCACTATGTCTGATACACATTCTACACCACACGCCGACCACAGCGGCGAAGAGCAAAAGCATCACACTTTTATCAACCTAGCGCTCGTGCTAGCGGCGATTACTGGCATCGAGCTGGTGCTCGTTTACTTGCCAATCCACGAAGCCGTCGTCTTCAGCTCTCTGATTGCCTTGTCGCTGTTCAAGTTTTTCAGCGTCATCGCATGGTTCATGCACCTGATCTATGACAAAATGCTCCTGACACTCGCCTTCGGCACTGGCCTAGCGATCGCCTCTGGAACAGTCGTAGCACTGATGTTCATCATGGATCGCGGCTTCGTCGATTTCGAAGCGATCTCTGCATTCTAATTGTAAATCAGAGTTGAGATTTCTAAGGACGACAGGAAACTGTCGTCCTTTCTTTTGCTCTCATCAGCAACACGCCGTCATTTCATCGCAATTCGCCACTAAATAACAATGCAACTGCACTGGCATACCGAGCCCCTGCTACTGATCACACTCTTGATGGTCGGCTGGCTCTACGCGCTCGGCATCGGGCCGTTACGTGAGCGGATTGCACCCGGCACCACATTTCCGCGTGGCAAGGCCATCCTATTTTACCTCGGCCTGATCATCGTCTATCTCGCAGTCGGTTCGCCGTTGGATCAAATCGGCGAGCAGTTCCTCTTTTGCGCGCACATGACGCAGCACATGCTGCTGATCTACTTCAGCCCGGTGCTGTTCATCTTCGGTACGCCCGCATGGCTGATTGACTGGCTGCTCAAGCCCGATCCAGTGCGCAAGGTCATGAATGTGCTCACCCATCCGGCCTGCGGTGGCCTACTATTCACCTTCGTCTATACGGCCTGGCACATCCCAGCACTCTACGAAGCCGCACTCCATGATAAACGCATCCACATTCTGGAGCATTGGACGATGTTTTCCCTCGGTATCATCATGCTCTGGCCCTACTTGACCAACTCGACACGCGTGCCGCGCCGCAGCTACGGGGTTCGTATGCTGGCGATCTTCCTGCTCATGGTCGGCCAACTCCCCGTGTTTGCCTTTCTCACCTTCGCCGGCGAAGCCATCTACCCAACCTACGCCTGGGCGCCCCGAATCATCGACCTCGACCCGCTCAACGACCAGATTTTAGGCGGTATCATAATGAAAGTCGTAAACATGGGTTTTTCCCTTACAATTCTGGCAATCTCCTTCTACCTTTGGGCTCGAAGTGAAGAACAGGACGACCCACCAGCGACTATTCCAGCCGCCAACTCCTAAGTTCAAACTTCCATTTGTTATTACTACTAAATGACTTGGGAAATTTATTTCGTTTTTGCGCTGCTGATTTTCGCCATCGTGAGCTTCATCTGGGAGCGTATTTCGGCCGACCTCACCGCAATCACTGTATTCGGCGTGCTGATCTTCGTCAGCATGATCAGCAAGAGCGATGAGCTCCCGGATCTGGAAGCGATGCTCGGCGTGTTTGGCAATTCTGCCCCGCTGACGATTGCCGCGATGTTTATCGTGAGTGGCGCCCTAGAGCGCACTGGTGCGATTGACCTGATCACTGGCTACCTACGCCGCATGGTCAAACTCCCCTATCGGAGCTTCATCTTCATTATGGTCATCGGCGTGGCCGCCGTCTCTGCATTTATCAATAATACGCCCGTCGTGATTGTATTGATGCCCGTCGTGCTCACACTTTCCCGCGAAATGGGGATCGCGTCCTCAAAGCTGCTCATCCCGCTCTCCTATGCATCGATTTTTGGCGGCACTTGCACCCTGCTCGGCACCAGCACCAATCTACTGGCCAGTGGCATCTTAGTGGATTCCGGGCATGAGCCGATCGGCATGTTTGAGCTAGCTGCGGTCGGCTTGCCGATTCTGGCAGTTGGCTCCCTTTACCTCGTCCTCTTTGGCAACAAACTACTACCACATCGCGAAACACTCACCTCGATCCTCAGCGATGAAGAGCGCAAGGAGTTCATGACCGAGGCCTTCATCCGCCTGGGCTCGGAGCTGAAAGGGCAAACCGCACTTGAAAGTGGCATGCTCAAAGGCCGTGGAATTCGCCTACTCGAAATCGTGCGCCACGGTGTCGCCGTCACCGGAGATCCGAAACGCACCAAACTCGAAGTCGGTGACCGACTCGTGCTGGCCTGCCGCCCATCCGGCGTGGCAGAAGCGCACTCCATCAAAGGCATCGCCCTGCACGGCGAAATTTCCGCCGGGCTGGAAACCATTGCCATGGATGAAGGTGCCATCGTCGAGGGCGTGGTCGGCCCCCATGCCACCATCCTCGGCAAGACGCTGGGTGAGATTAACTTCCGCCAACGTTTCCGTATGGTCGTCGTCGCCGTGCACCGCAAAGGGCACAATCAGCGCGACCGCCTAGACAGCCTTCGCCTACAACCCGGCGATACCCTGCTGATGATGGGCTCGACCAAAGCGATCAACTCCCTCTCCACCAGCGAAGAGATCATTCTACTCGACCGCCCTCGCTTACCAGCCCGCAGCGTCCGCGCAAAAATGCCGATCGCCATAATGGTCACCGCCGCGATTGTCACACTCGCCACGCTCAACCTCGTCCCCATCGTCGCAGCCGTCACACTCGGCGTCGCGATACTGATGCTGACTGGTTGCGTGAAGCCCAAGGATGCCTATTCCTCCATCGAATGGAGCATCCTGATGATTATTTTCGGCATGCTCGCACTCGGGCAAGCCATGGACTCGACCGGAGCTAGCCTATTGATCGCCGAGAATATGATTGGACTGGTGCAAACCTTTGCTCCCGAACATCTACAAAGCGTGATAATGCTCGCATTCGTCTACATCATCACCTCGACCTTCACTGAGTTCCTTTCCAACAATGCCGCCGTCGCACTGATGGTGCCCATTGCACTCGGCATCGCCGCCACACTCGGCATCGACCCGCGCCCGCTCGTTGTCGGCTCCTGCATCGCCGCCTCAGCCAGCTTCGCCACGCCAATTGGTTACCAAACCAACACCTACGTGTATGGTGTCGGCGGCTACCGATTCTTCGACTTCACCAAAGTCGGCCTGCCGCTGAACATCATCTGCTTCATCGTCACCGTGGCCGTCGTGCCGAGGTTCTGGGATTTTTAAAATGGCGTGGCCATTTTAGGGTGGGAAAGCAGGAAGGTTTGAAGGTGCCAATATAGAAAGGTGTGAAGGTCGAAAATCGTAGGGGCTTTGCTTGCGAAGACCGCGACAACACCAAAGGGAACGACCGCCGAAGCTCCTCGACCACCTGTAACCACCGCTAAACGCAAGCGAGCTACCCGACAGCAGCATCCGCCTTAATCTTGCTCCTAATCATAATCTCCACATCCCGATAAAGAAGGATTAGGAGTAAGATGATGATTAAGACGAGAGACTGAACCCACCCTCACTACCACTACCACTCGCCAAAGGCGTCACTCATCTAATTCAGCTAAGCTGAATTAGATGTAATACATATCATTCGAGTCCTCTACGACGAAGGCATCCAGCGTGTAGCCACTGATCTTCTTCTCGAATTCGACGCCGATCTCGCTCCAGACACTTGCAACGCGCTCACCAGAGTGCCCCGCTTCGTCGAAATTGCGCTCTAGCAGCTCCCCATCGACCGCAGCGACGATCTCCGCCAACCCGATGCGCTCAGGCGCTCGTGACAGCGCGTAGCCGCCTTGCTTGCCGCGTTTACTGATAATGAGCCCCGCATTGCGCAACTCATTCAAGATCTGCACGAGGTAATTGGCCGGAATTTTCTCGGCCTCAGCCAATTCATCGATATGAGCCAAGGTCTCCTGCCCATGGGAACGGGCAAGTTGGGCCAAAACGCGGCAGGCATATTCAAGCTTATGAGAGAGTTTCACAGCGCTTAAGTTAGGCTCTTGACTCAAGAAGTAAACTTGAATCTGAGCCCCTAGAATTCGCCCCTAAAAAAAAGCACATAACCCGCTCTTTATCATAATGATAGATAAGACTAAAAAAAACCGCGCAAATGTCACTTTTTAGTGGTCAGAGGCTCATTTCACGGACATAAATACGCGCTTATGTCAGAACAAGAAAAGCCTGAAGATTTACAGCCTCAAAAGCCTCGAAAAGATGTCGCCAACGACGCCCCTAAGGACGTCTATGACTCTTCCAAAATCCAGAAGCTCGAGGGACTTGAAGGTGTCCGCAAACGCCCCGATATGTATATCGGCGACACCAACGAACGTGGCCTCCACCACTGTGTTTTTGAAATCGTCGACAACTCAATCGACGAAGCCCTCGCCGGCTACTGCTCGCAGATCACTGTCAGCATCCACAACGACGGCTCCTGCTCCGTTGAGGACGACGGTCGCGGCATCCCAGTCGACATCCATCCGAAGTATAACATCCCCTCTCTCGAGCTGGTGATGACCAACCTGCACGCGGGTGGTAAGTTCGGCAAAGGCGCCTATCAAGTGTCCGGCGGCCTTCACGGTGTTGGCGCGAAGTGCGTGAATGCGGTCTCCGAATGGTTTGAAGTCGAAGTCCGTCGCGATGGCAAGGTCCACAAGATGGAATTCTCGCGCGGTAAGACGACCGAGAAGATGAAGATCATCGGCGACACGAAGCGTAACGGCACACGTATCGCGTTCTCACCCGATCCGGAAATCTTCGAAAACACCCGCGAATTCAAAGCCGAACTCCTCGGCAAACGTCTGCGCGAGCTCGCTTTCCTGAATCCAGGCATTCACATCACGTTCGTTGACGAGCGCAACAACAAGAGCACCAACTTCATCTTCAAGGATGGTATCTCCGAATACGTCGCCTTCCTGAACGAAAACAAGAACGTCGTGCACGAAGAGCCGATCAGCTTCCACGGTGAAGCACCGACTCCGAACCCCGACCTCGATGCCAACATCGTCGTCGATATCGCGCTGCAATATAACGATAGCTACAACGATCAGATTTACGCCTACGCCAACTCGATCCACAATATCGAAGGCGGCACGCACCTATCTGGCTTCCGCACAGCGTTGACCCGTGTTATTAACGGCTACGCCAAACAAAACAACCTGATCAAGGAGAAGGATCCAAGCCTCAGCGGCGACGACACCCGCGAAGGCTTGACCGCGATTGTTTCCGTTAAAGTGCCGGAGCCTCGCTTCGAAGGCCAAACCAAGACCAAGCTCTCCAACGGCGAAGTCGATGGCATCGTCCAAAAGATCACAGGCGAGCAACTCAAATACTACTTTGAGACGAATCCGCAAACCGCCAAACGTCTCATTGAAAAGTGCCTCCACGCAGCTCGCGCTCGTGAAGCCGCACGTAAGGCTCGCGAAACCGTCCGTAAAGGCGCACTTTCCGGCGGCGGCCTCCCCGGCAAGCTAGCTGACTGCTCTTCGAAAGATCCAGCCGTCTCCGAGATCTATATTGTGGAAGGTGACTCAGCGGGTGGTTCCGCTAAGCAAGGTCGCGACCGTGCGACACAAGCGATTCTGCCAATCCGTGGTAAGCTGCTCAACGTTGAGAAAGCCCGCCTGGATAAGGTGCTTAACAATAACGAAATCCGCAGCCTCATCACCGCAATGGGCACTGGCATCGGTGACCACGAAGGCGATGGCGCATTCGACGCCACCAAGGCGCGTTACCATAAGATCATCTTGATGACCGATGCGGACGTCGACGGTGCTCACATTCTCACCCTACTCCTAACCTTCATCTTCCGCCAAATGCGCGGACTGATCGAATCCGGCTACGTTTACATCGCGCAACCGCCGCTCTACAAGATCAAGCGCAAGCGCCGCGAGCAATACATCGACAACGATGCACAGCTCAACCGCATCTTACTCGAGCTTGGCACCGAAGACGTGAATTTTGTCCGCCTTCGCGACAACAAGGATCTCGACAGCGAAACCATCGAAAAGATCGTCCAGATCTTGTCACGCATGGAAGTCGTCGGTCGCGGCGTCACACGCTACGGTTGCGAATTTGCGACTTATCTCGACCAGCACAACAAAGAGACACATGAGCTACCGCGCTACATCGCTCGTATCCGCACAGGAAACGTCGAAGAGTTCCGCTACCTACGTAACGACGACGAACGCGCGTCTTTCCACCAGGAATTCGGCCTCGCCGACGCTGACGCAAGCGACACCCTGAACCGCGAAGTCGAGAACGACGCAGGCGTCACCGTGCAGCAACGTGTGTCACTTCACGAAATCTACGAATCCACGGAGATGACGAAGTTACTACGCGAGCTCGCAGAAGCTGGCATGGATGTCACCACATTCACCAAGACTGATGAAGCGCGCTATCAGTTGATCGAAAACAAGGGCGACGAAAAGAAGGAGAACATCATTGAGCTGGGCTCCATCATCGAGCTCATCGAAAACATCCGCGCGATCGGTCGCCGCGGCCTAAGTATCCAACGATACAAAGGTCTCGGGGAAATGAACCCGAAGCAGCTCTTCGAAACCACCATGGATCCGAAGACACGTAACCTGCTCAAAGTCAGCATCGCCGACGCCGCAGTCGCAGACGGCATCTTCTCCATGCTCATGGGTGAAGACGTCCCCTCCCGCCGTGCCTTCATCGAAGATAACGCGCTGAACGTTTCATATCTCGATGTTTAAACATCGAGATAGCAAACATTCAGAAATTACGAATTAAGAATTAAGAATTAAAAGTTAGCATTACAAATCGCTAATTTGAATTATCAATTAAAAGAGAGAGAGTTAAAAAAATAGAAATCGAAAGAATACAGAGAGCAGCTTTACCGCATTCCTAATTCTTAATTCCTAATTTTTAATTCTTTTTAAAACTCCGTTTTAAAAAAAGCTCATGTCCGAAGAAATCCCACCAGAATTCCCACCAGAAATTCCAAACGACGCAGATCGCGCGGAAGTCACATCGATCATCGATATTATGCAGACCGCATACATCGATTACTCGATGTCCGTCATCGTCAGTCGTGCATTGCCCGACGCCCGTGACGGTTTCAAGCCCGTCCAGCGCCGCATTCTTTACGCAATGCTTCGTGAAGGCCTCCTCCATAACCGTAACTTCGATAAGTGCGCCGGTGTGGTCGGGGAAGTGCTAAAGAACTATCACCCACACGGTGACTCCTCTGTTTACGATACACTCGTGCGTCTCGCTCAAAACTGGGTCATGCGCTATCCGCTGATCAAACCGCAAGGTAACTTCGGTTCCATCGACGGCGATCCCCCTGCTGCGTATCGTTATACCGAGTGTAAGCTCGAATCGATCGCGGAGGAGATGCTCAAGAACATCGACGAAGATACCGTCGACTTCGTGCCCAACTATAAAGAGAGCACGACTGAGCCATCCGTCCTCCCAGCCGCGTTGCCGAATCTTTTGATGAATGGCTCCACGGGTATTGCGGTCGGCATGACCACCAATATCCCGCCACACAATCTGAGCGAGATCATCGACGGTGCCTGTGCGATCATCGACAATCCAAACATCAGCTTGGATGACTTGATCGACATCATCCCCGGCCCGGACTTCCCTGGTGGCGGCTACGTGCACGGCACCGCCGGCATCCAAAGCTACCTCCGCACCGGTCGCGGCATCGTCCGCACACGTGGCATCGCTGAAGTGGTCGAGACCAAGGGCAAGGAAGAGATCATCATCTCCGCCATCCCTTACAACGTGAACCGCGCGACACTTGTCATGCGTATCGCGGAGCTCATCACCGACAAGTCCATCGACGGCATCGCCGACCTTCGCGACGAGTCCACCGAGACCACACGTATCGTCATCGAGCTCAAGCGCGGCGCGATCCCTCGCGTCATCATCAATCAACTCTACAAGAGCACCGCACTGGAAAGCTCGTTCGGCGTCATCTTGCTCGCACTCGACAACCGTCGTCCGAAGCAGATGAACATCAAGGAAATGATCGGTTGCTACATCGATCACCGCCGCGAAGTCATCTACCGCCGCACGCAGTTCAAGCTGCGCAAGGCAGAAGCACGCGCGCACATCCTCGAAGGCTTCCGTATCGCACTCGATAATCTCGACGACTTCGTTAAGATCATCCGCGCTTCCAAGAATCGCGACGAAGCGAAGAAGAACTTGATGGCGACCTATCCCATCTCCGAGCTTCAAACCAACGCGATTCTCGAACTCCGCCTCTACCAGCTCACGGGTCTCGAACGCGGCAAGATCGAAGAAGAGTATGCAGCCCTCATGGAGCTCATCACTTACCTGCGCGACATTCTCGACAACGAGCACCGCTTGCTCGAAGTGATCAAGGAAGAGCTGCAAGAGATGAAGGAGAAATACGGCAACGCACGCCGCTCCGAAATCCTCGCAGTCGATGGCGACCTCAGCATGGAAGACATCATTCCAAACGAAGGCTGCATGATCACCATCACGCACAAGGGCTTCATGAAGCGCACCTCCCTCGACGAATACCGCTCGCAGAAACGCGGCGGCAAGGGCGTCATCGGCTCCGGCCAATATGACGACGACTTCGTCGAGCACCTCTTCACCGCATCCACACACGATAACATTATGTTCTTCATGAACAATGGCCGTGTGTATGTCGAAAAGGTCTACAACCTTCCAGAAGGTTCACGCATCGCCAAAGGTCGCGCACTCGCCAACATTCTCGAACTCCAAAAGGGCGAACAGATTGCAGCGATGATTTGCGTCGACGGCTTCGAAGAATCCGAGCAACGCATCGTCCTCGCCACCGAAAAGGGCGTCACTAAGAAGACCATGCTCTCCGATTATAAGAACCACCGTAAAGGCGGCCTGATCGGTATCAACATCGACGAAGGCGACAAGCTCATCGGCGCACGTCTCACCACCGGCGGAAACGACATCATGCTCGTCACCAGCAACGCTCAGTCCATCCGCTTCCCAGAAACGGATCTACGCGATCAAGGACGTGCCACACGTGGCGTCCGCGGTATCAAGCTCAAGGGCGAGAAGGATAAGGTCGTGGCCATCGAAATCGTCGACGACGAAGCCAAGCTCCTCATCGCAGGTGCCAACGGCCTCGGCAAGCGCACCGACTTCTCCGACTACCGCGTCCAATCACGTGGCGGCTCCG